>Ga0209164_1001297_pt1 | contig 33715 bp, 21 predicted proteins | sample MTBNYHSulfiMetaG_FD_187458 | JGI IMG/M metagenome (GOLD analysis project Ga0209164, IMG submission 187458) | Enrichment culture microbial communities from rom New York Harbor, USA that are MTBE-degrading - MTBE-NYH (New York Harbor Sulfidogenic)... | ecosystem: Environmental > Aquatic > Marine >... | reverse complement strand
TACGCCCTCCCTCCAAGCATCTCCTCCGGGATTGGACTGGTATGTACATTATAAAACAATACGTCAAAGAACAAATATACCTAAAGAAAATATTTGTGCCATATGGCACAAATATAAGGGCTATTTAATTCAGCCCAACGGCAGCGCCTTGGGTATAGATTATACTTCATAATCATTCCCCTTAACAAGTCTGCCGTCGGCAGACTTGTTAAGGGGAAAATGGGGACCATCAAATTTAACCCAAGGCGCTGCCATTGGGCTGAAATAATCTGGGCCTACCTGCCGGCAGGCAGGGCAGACAGGTAGGGGGATAAAACTTTTCGGAGCAGACTCAAATATCCAATGCTGTCAGATACATGTATGTAATGTTATGCAAATGTAATGCATTCTGCCCTTCATAAAACCTGATCTTTTATAAATTTATACAGAAATTATCACAAATTCAACATTTGTATAATCTGTTTTATTTCCGGCATAATAGTAGGCAAGGATCCTTCCGTCTCCCAGGTTGATGAGATTTGGATGGCCGACTGAAAAGCGGACCATCTCGTCCCATGCATCATTCATACTGATATTACGGCTATCCTGTTTATTCAGGTTGCCGTCATAAACGACCAGTGATTCGTCATAACTCCTGCCCCTGTCACGGGTAATTCGTACTGTTATTATTGGTCTGACTGATCTGTCTATTTCTATTGTTGCAATTCTTCCATCACCAAGATCAACCGGTTGTCCGGGTTGACCATATATACCGGTATCCCACAGTTCTCCCCATGTCTTTCCGCCGTCAATGCTTTCACGGGCGTGAATATTAAGGTATTTCTGACTTTTACCGTCAAGGGTCCAGAAAAAATCCAGAATTGACATTCCATCAGATAAAACATTCGGGCGCTGATCCCAGTAATACATATCGGGTACTTCTGTCACCTTAACAACATCACCCCAGGTTTTACCTCCATCATGTGAAAATATCATTGCAGATTTATGTACCCATTTAGAAGTATCCCAGGCATGTTTGTTAACTTCAAACTGGCAGACTATAGTACCGTCCCTCAGCATAAACGGGGGACCTGTGAGGGGTACAGGATCTCTCACAGGGTCTGTGTTCATAAGTGTTGGGTTTGACCATGATTCTCCCTCATCCTCAGAGAAGGAAATAAAAATCCGGGTGTCTTTAAGACTTTCATTTTGCGGATCGTAAAATGGTTTTGATACATCAGAAGCATCAACCCACATAGACAACATCAGCACTCGTTTTCCACCCAGGGATAACAGGTATATTGCGCGTTTCTGACCGGGCACCCCGTTAATATCAGGAAGTTTAACCGGATCAAAAGGACTGACCCATGACTTGCCTTCATCATCTGACCATGTTATCACGGATTGGATAAAATCACAGTCACCCTTTATTTCTGCGGCTTTAAAAGCAGCAAGCCACCTGCCGGAAGGTAGTTTTGTTATACATGGAAAGGTGTTACTGTTGAAATTTTTGTCATTCCCGGGCTTTGGAATCACCCCTTTTCGCAGGATTTTCATTGGTCTTTGTTTCTTTTGTTTCTTTTTCCCATCGGGGATTTCACTATTATGGAAAATTGTACTTCCTGTCAGAATAGTCAGGCCGGCGATTCCGGTAATGTTTAGAAAACTTCTGCGTGAAAAATTCATATTTCAAAGTAAATGTTGAACCCACTCCGAAAAGTCATTTCCCCCTACCTGCCAGCCGGCAGGCTGGAATCCCCCAAGGGGGACTTTTTTCAAATTGCTTATTTATAAGCTCTCCCCCTTTAGGGGGATGGGGGGACAAACATTAAAAATCGTAATTTCTGCTTTTCGGAGTGAGCTCACTTGTTTAAATAAAAAATATTAATACAGTAAATTAATAATCCTGGCAATGATAACAGGATATTTTTACAAAAATATTATTTAATTATAAAATTATTTAACCTGAACTGATCATTTGTCAGCTTTTGCCATTCTTTTATTTTTCCTGTGAGAAAATCAATTTTTTCCTGATATGCATTATCTGTAAATAAATTAGTGGTCTCCAGGGGATCTTCGTTCAGATTAAATAATTGTGAATGATCCGTATCATGTAAGCATAACTTCCAGCCATCCGGTGATATTACTGTCCTTACAGATGATTGTTCAGCAGCTTGTTTAATTTCTTCTTCCGTAACGAATCTCCCATTGTAAGGTTTTCCGTTCCATTCAATAAATATAAAGTCTTCTGGTATAAAATGCCCCTTGAGTAACGGGGCAAGGCTTCTCCCTTCCAGGTTAACCGGTATTTTTTTGTTCATAAGTTCAAGAAGAGTAGGTACAATATCGATCTGGCTGACATGTCTTTTAATGATGGTTTGTTTTTTTGTCATAAATGGGATCCTCATCATGAAAGGAATGCTGACTGATTCTTCGAACATCACAGATTTTTCTACCATTTGATGTGATCCCATCATATCACCATGATCACTTGTAAATACAACGATGGTATTGTCTGCCAATCCCAGTTTCTCCAGTTTATCCAATATTACACCAATACTCAGGTCAACCTGGCTTACAAGTCCCCAATATCTGCTGATCAGTTCCCTGAATTGTTGTTCGCCAGGTCCATATTTTCTGATACACTCTTCTCTTTTATTCCGATAACGAAGAGGTTCATTTTCTTCCAGCGGATCATTAAAGTTACCTGGAATATCAATATTACCGGGATTATAAAGATCATTAAAAGGTCCTGAAAACGGCATGTGCGGTTCAAGAAAATTAACATACAGGATAAACGGATGATCCTTATTCTTTTCAAGATAATCACATGCCTGCTCCTCCAGAAACTTAGGTTTACAATGTTCAAGAGGAAGAGAAACGGCAAAATCCCTGCTGAAAATATTATTTTCCCTGTCGGGCTTATACCCTTTCTCAACAAGCCAATGATGATAATCACTCCTGGTGTTTTTATCTCTTTTTCCGGAATAGTATTGGATATAGTTATCTTCTATGGAGACCCAGGTTTCAAATCCGTGCTGGGCAAAAACTTCGTCCCCAAGATGCCATTTCCCCATATAAGCGGTCTTATAACCAGGATCATTTAATAACTCAGGGAAGCAGAGAACTTCTTCAGGTAAAGGAATATTATTGGCTGTTAATCCAGAGGTATGAGGATACAAACCCGTCATAACACTTGAGCGGGATGGAGTTGAGACAGGTTGGGTAACATATGCTTTTTGAAATATAAAACTCTGCTCAGCCAGGCGGTTTAAATTTGGAGTTTTAATTTTATTATTTCCATAAACAGCCATTGTATCAGCGCGTTGTTCATCCGTCCATATAAACAGCAGGTTAGGTTTTTTAGGAAATAGCTCAAGTATATGACAACCCGGGGTCATCATACCGGCAGATATAACAGACCCCGTACTGATGAATTTACGTCTTGTGATTTTTTCTGACATGAAAATTATTTTCTAAAAATTATCAACTACTGAATCTGAATAATATGATCCTGAGAAAATTGATTATATAGGGGACAAAAGAAATGCGAAACATAATCTTATCAAAATTAATAAAATAATGGTCTCTGCAAATACTTTTTGGATTCATGAAATAAAAGGGGTATTCTGATAAATGTTTTACCACGAAGGACACTAAGTACAACACAAAGCGCACAAAGTATTATTAATCAGAAATATAAACTTAGTGTCCTTCGTGTATACTTTGAGTCCTTTGTGGTAAAAACATTGATGAGACAGCTCCCTTCAATTGTCCGGATTTAATTTTTGATATACACCGGGTTTGTCCATGCCGACCTCCTCCTACCTATTCCTCCTTCCACTTCCCTCCATTTCTCATCTTCACGGGTCACTCTTCCGCGCACATATACTTCATCTCCCTTGATTTTATAACTGGCTGATGTTGCATTTTCCTCCCGGTGAACTACTTCCCCATTGGCGATAAACTCAATCAGGGAAGGCTGGTCGGTTTTTATGGTAAAATTCTTTTTCTTCACGCTGATTTCCATGTTCGGCCCCTGGGAAGCATAGAAATTCCCACTGAACAAACTCTCTATAACATCTTCGTTGGTGAGATCATTCCTGGTTTTTGCATTGGTATTCACTACAATCCATCCTTCAAAGGGAACTTTTCCGTGTGTGTCGTCAGATGCGGTCCCAAAAACCCGGACGCCTTGTTTCAGGAGGTAATCCCATTTCTCTTCTGCATTTTTATAAGCTGTACGTTCAGAAAAATCGTAACCCCTGTTGCCTATTTCCAGTGCATGAGGCACATATTTAAGAGCGGGTATCTCTTGTCCCTTATTGCCAAAAATACTGTCCAGTTCACTGAAAGTGTATCCTGATGAATTCCAGAGCTGGGTACCTTTATGCTCACCTTCGGTTACCAGCCGGGAGTTGGGATGAGCGAGCACCAGGAAAACCCCGTCTTCGACCAGCATTTTAAATCCTTCCTCAACGCCACGACCTTCACCACGTGGATGCATGGCATGTTTATAACTGAGAGGCTGATATGAAAACTCCGGGTGTTGCGCTCCGTACTCCAGTTCAGTGCCATCAACCTGACGTACTAATATCATATCCATGTTAATTCCCGCCATGTATCTTGCATCACTTTCTCCCTTTCTGTCGTACACCAATTTAATGTTATGTATTTTATCTCCCAGTCCGTCAACTGAAAATACAACCTGCTTGTATTTTTCAACAGGAGCATAAAGATTTGCTTCACCGGCCAGGGAGTCATTCAGATAAACAAGGGCAATTCCACCCTTTGGTTCTTTGCGTGCAATCCATTTAAATCCTGTCCCTTTGAAACTCAGATCAATAACTGCCGGCATTTCTATTGATGAGTATATCCAACCACTTCGTGCCGAAGGATCCTCAGAAACCGACCAGTGTATCAGACCTGTTTTATTAGTCGACACATTCACAAGCAACAGATGACCAACGACACCTCCGTTCTGACCATTCCCGATCGTACTTTCATTCCCGGGGATCCATAAAATATTATCCAATCCCCAGGGATGTTTATCATTTCCGTTTACAACGGCCGGGGTAGTATTTCCCGGAGTGGTTATCCTGTCATGATCGGAGATAGAAACAATCCCATATGGAGGATTTGTATCATAATCGCGGTAATCCGACAGACGTTTTAATCCAGGTTCCTTTGCATGAGTGTATTCCGGGTGATAGCTTGTATGGTTATGGAGAGAAGCTTTGTAGGGAAAAGGTTTATTTGTTTCATATGGATTTACAATACCAAATCCACTATTCTTTTTCAGGTCGCAACTCTGCAATAATAACATGCTGCTTACAAAAAGAGCTGCAAATACAATTCGGTTCATCATTTTATTTTTATAAACCATTTTGAGGGGATTTTGTTTAAAATCAGTTTATGTCTTTTGCGACCAAAAACATAATTATTGGTTTAAAATTTTTTTCATTAATAATATCTTAAGGCTTTTAAAAAAATGAAATCAAATTACTCACAGATTCATTAACTTACCGGTTAAAATTGGTTTTAAAGTACCATTTGACACAATCTGTACCTGGTACAGATAAATGCCTGAATTTATATCATTATTGAAATTAACCAGTATAGTATTAGATCCCGCATTAATATTTTCGGTCACTGCAAAAATTTCTTTGCCGGTCATATCATATATTTTTATTCCAACAGTTGCATTTGTTAGTACATTAATTTCGAATGTTACATCAGTGATAAAGGGATTAGGGTATGCTCTGACATTTGAAAAAGTCAAAGTTCCTGGATCATTTGATGACATAGTTGCATAAGGAGTCCATCTCAGATCACCCAGAGGGATTCCCCCTGTAGCTGCTGTTGCAGATCTGGAATCATCATTAAAACTAAAATCAAACCTTCCTGTCGTTACATCTCCTGAAACCCCAGGATCTTCATCAGCAAAAGGATTTGGAGGATCAAGTTCCCCGATCTCAAAATTATTATCAACATAGAATGTCCAATAGTCAGTATTAAGAGGAGGAGCATTTATAAATACCAGCTTTTCATGAAATATATTTGAAGTATCTGCCTGGTTGTTTTCAATAAATTTCAATAATACCGGTGGTTTACCATTTACACTGGTATCAGGAATTGACTGGCTGGCAAAAACATCAGTACGGAGCACCCACCTGTAATACACCGGGTATTGTTTTTGTGTATCCCAGGATTCATATCTTACAAGCCCTTCCTGTCCATATTCATCAAGAATATTCCCGATTACCGGATCATTATACCAATTGTTATTACTGAGATTAAAATAACGGTCAGCATCAGTATATTCTCCAACACTGAAGATTGAATCTGCGCTGAATAACGGAGAATGAAGAGTGTTATTGGCCCGGTAGGCGAAGTTATAGAAAATGTTGTTGGTGATTTCAGCATTAAGAGTTCGGGATAGAGATATGTTATACAGGTAGTTGGTTTGATAAACAGTATTATGATTCAATTTAACATATTTTACAAATGCTCCCATAAAGTTGATTATACTTGACCCGCAGTTATATATTGTTGAATTTTCGATCACCAGTGAATCTGCAGAATAGCCTCGTGTGTCAATAATTCGTCCGTTATCCGGATTTTCAGTTCTGACAGAATTCCTGAGAATGGAATTGGTTATAAAAACGCTGTTATTTCCTGCAGTCAGGCGGACAAATGCCTGGTTGGAATAATCGAAATAGCAGTTATCAATTACAATTCTGATTCCTTCACCTGTGACATATATCTGGCGGTTTGAAATTTTTCCTGATGCATCTCTTCCCATGATATGTAATCCTTTAAGTGCCAGGTTTTTTGTTGTAATAAAGAGATTATCAGCAGTTACATTTTCATTGGCTGCCAGCATAAGGACCGGACGAGGGCCTGTCCCCTCTTCAGCTCTTATCTTAAGGGGGCTGCAGGGATTTTTAACGGGCCCGGTCAGCAGGTATATCCCGCCTCTTTTTAATTCAAAGATTGTTTTATCAGGATGAACTGCAGCAACCACAGCCCGGTTAAGTGCACCTCTCTGGTTCCCTATATCCGGCTGAACGATAATCACTGTATCATCCGGAGGGATATAGGGGGAAATGATCAGAGGATGTGTCAGCCTGCCATACAGCGCCATTCGCTGACCGGAGATATTACTTGGTCCACATTGCTGCAATGACTCGAGCAGAGCAGGATGTTTATAATAATTATAAGCTATGTAAAGTGCATTTCTCCGTTCTACGGTAAAACAATGTGAGCCGCAAAGATTGTTGATCACAAAGCAATAAGCCTGTAATAACGATTCTGAACCGTCTTCTGCTACATTATCATAAATGGAATTGTCCCCTCTCCTTCTAAGAAATTCGGCATGTGCTGTAAGATGTTCAATATAGGTCATAGTATATGTTGTACCGGGACCAAAGGAAGGAAGATAGTCCCCGTCTATTGGATCTTCGCCTCTTCGTATCTCTTCAGGGATGGCTCCGTTAGGTAATATACCCCAGAGAAACTCTTTCGCATTCATTTTCCATTCAATAGATGTGCTTTGACGTCCCAACTGAAAGGCATTATGAGAATTAAAGGCTTCCTGCGGTGACATTTTTTGCGGTACAGGATAGATTTCTTCCAGTTCCCATTCCGGGTGATCCATAAGGTAGTAAGCGATAGCCGCAGCAGAAAATGATCCTGCTACTCCCCAGTTATTTTTCCGCGTACGACTTGCTGACGCCACTTTTGGGTATTGAATATCACGTAACCATACCTGGTAAGCTAATTTGTCCTCCGCTGACCATCCCTCCCAACTTTCGAGTAGATCCGCAGCATACATGTACGGGGTCCCTCCACGGGCAAGATTAAGAATTCCCTGGGCTCCCCAGTGAAATTCCTCCATGTCGATATTCCGGTATCCATAAGTGTCAGTCAGATCCAAAATCAATTCCCTGGAACGCGCGGCATACTTTTCTTCTCCGGTGAGATGCCATGCTATTGCCGTGCCATAAGCCAATTTAGCACCCTTATCACTAAGTTGAACGGGATTCGAGGAAGATCCTTCTGCGACAATAATAACAACCTCACCTGACAATTCCGGCCATTCTTTTGAATCTTCCATCAGATCATTAATATATGCCATGAATTCACGGACATTGGTGTAATGAGGCTCTGTTCCAAGGTTTGCCAGGTCTCTTATCATATGCAATTCTTCCACGGAAACAAGAAATCCTTTAGGAATGCCTATACCTGGACTATTTCCGTACAATTCTGAAGGATTAAAAATAAAACAGAGGCACTGGTAAAGCAGGAATATTAATATATGCTTCCTTATTACTCTGAAGGATTTAAAGTAATTTAAATATTCTGTTTTAATATACATTCACATTAATTTCATTAACCCAAAGATAAAAAATATTAGCTGGTATCTTTTAGAATACCAGCTAATGTTAAAACAGGTTTATTAATTAAACCTTGAATATTTTCCCCGTAAATTATCTTTTAATCAGTTTTCCACTGGCAATAGTTTTATTTGAGCCAGTCTGTACTTTATACAGGTATATACCTGAATTAAGATGGCTGCTGAATGCAACAGGGACGGTATTATGACCGGCATTCAGATTTTCATTAACTGAGCTGACTTCCTTACCAACCAGGTCATAAATTCTTATGTTAACTGGTCCGGCCATTTTAACAGTGATCTCAAAGGTCAGTTGGCTGTTGAATGGATTTGGGTATGCTCTGACAGCTGAGCCGGAGAGAGCATCAATATCCCTGGTTGAAACAGTTGAATAGGGCACCCATCTCGGATCACCGAGTGGCAGTCCACCTTCTGCTGCAGTTGCAGATATTGCGTTATCATTATAATTGAATGTGAAAGCACCTGTTGTAACTTCACCCAGAACAATTGAATCTTCATCTGCAAATGGACTTGGCGGGTCATAGGAGCCAATTTCAAAATCATGTTCGGCAAAGAATGCCCAGTAAGCAATTTTTAAAGCCGGAGGATTATCAAAGACCAGTTTTTCCTTGAAAATATTTTCTGCGGTTACCTGTCCGTTATCAATAAATAATATAATGTAGGGAGGTGCTGTGACAGTAAGTGTATCAAGAATTTCCTGACGTGCAAAAATATTTTCACGAGGGATCCATCTCCAGGGAATAGGAGTTACAGAATCTACATCTGCAGGATCATATCTTACCATGGTATCTGGAGCGTATTCGTCAAGAACATCGTGTATTGCCTGATCTGTATACCAGTTATTGTTACTTAAATTAAAATAACGATCTGCATCTGTCTTATCTTCCCCCCCCCTGGTAAGCATTGAATCAACATAGAATAAAGGCGCATGTTCAAAATCCCTTCCTTTCATGGCAAAATTGTAGAAAATATTATTGGTTACATCCGCTTTTAAAGCAGCCTCAAGACTAAAATTACTTTCAAGATTTGCTTGAAATACTGTATTGTGATTAAATTTGACATACGGGCTATAAAATGCTCCAGATAATATCTTTTCCGAATTATTATACATGGTGGAATTTTCAATAATCAAAGTATCACAGGGATTACCACGGGTATCAATAATACGTCCATTGTCGGGATTTTCAGTTCTCCAACAATTTCTAAGGATGGAATTGGTAATAGACACACCAATGTTGGTTGCTGTTAAACGGACAAAAGACTGGTTTGAGTAATCAAAGTAGCAGTCATCGATTATAATTTTAGTATCTGCACCACCACAAATGATCAATCGGTTAGGAACAGCACCCAGTTCGTCAATACCATGAATATGGATACCTTCGAGAATGAAAGAACCATTGGGATTAAAATGATTGGCTGAAACTCCCAGGTCATCCACTGCAGGTAAAAGGACAGGCCGCTGACCTGCTTCATCTTTTGCCCGGATGTGCAGTGTATATCCACTGTGGGAAATAGCTCCATTAAGATAATAAACTCCATCTCTCCGGAGTTCAAAGATCGTATTTCCCGGATCTGCAGCGCCTGCTATCGCATCATTAAGCGCCCCTATCTCAATTCCTGGATCAGGCTCAACAACCACAATGGTTTTTTGAGCGAAAACGGGAATACTCAGAAAAAGTATCCCGAAAAATAACGTGTAAATTTTGCTTTTCATAATAACAATTTTTAGTTAAACATATAATATAATGGGAAAAATTACATTCTTATGGTTGATCAGAGTATATTCCATATAGTAAGTGTTTTGATTTTATAAAGGCTTGCAATATAACTTACAACTGATCAGAAGAAATCGTATCTGAGTCCAGCCTGAACCTGGAAACCATAATATTCAATATTCCTGATATACCCGGTTATCAACCTTACAGACCTGTCAGGCTGGTTGAAAATATTGGCTATATTACCGTTAAAGCTCAGCTTTTTAGTGATCCGCTGGTTAACCTGGAAATCCCACCGGTAAAATTCAAGGGTTGCATCCTTGTCTGCCCCGTCAGGCCTTCTTTGTGCGGAGATAAATATATCATCCTGGTAGTTAAAAGATAAGCGTACAGATAAACCTATTTTCTTATTATCATATCCTAGTCCTATATTGGCAAGATAACTTGGTTGTTGTATAAGACGATCCACATAAGCAGTATCCTGATTAGCAAAAATAGACCTGGGAGGAGGATTAGGATTTACTACTCTTAAAACTAATGTCTCAAGATACTTTGTTTCTGACTTCATTAAAGTGAAGTTCATATTGAAAACAAAACCTTTTATCGGAAGGAAATTCATATTTGACTGAAGATCAATCTCAAAACCTTTTATCGTGGAGAGATAGGTATTATTTAACGGGTAATTGACTGTAAATCCTAATGTACTCCTGGGTATATTTAATACCTCCGGATCAGTTTTTGAGTTGGCAAGTACCATAGCTGTCCTGTTCCACAAAAATCCATCTATTTCTTTATAGAATGCACCAAGAGTGAGTAATCCATATTTCTGTTTATAAAAAGTGAAAATAATATCATAATTAGTAGATAAGGCCGGGTCTAATTTTGTGTTACCTAAGGTAATGATCCGGTCAGCCAGGTTAATTAATTTTTTCGGTGCCAATTGGTAATAATCAGGTCGGGACAATGTATTGGTATATGCCAGCCTGATGTCAAACCAGTCTGCAGGTTTTATTTTTAAATGGATCATGGGAAGATAGTTTTCATAAGTATTTGATGCAGTAGTATCCCTGAATTCCACATCTCTTGGTATTGATTCCGAAGTAGGGAGCTCTTCTGCTATATATGCCCTGTATTCTATATAGCTCTTTTCATACCTGACGCCGGGAATAAAAGTAACATATTTACCAAATTTTAATTCTGACATAAAATAGTATGCAAGAATAGACTCAAACGTGTTGTAGTCGTCTTTTGCTCCTGCTTCAATTAAAGGATACCGATCCTTAAAATATTCATCATACATTTTAGCTATTTGTTGCCGATCAACGACCTGATCCACCTTAAGATACTCGTACTGATTATTTAAAAACTCACCTGCCTTGTAATCTTCATCCAGGAAATTCAGCAAAGAGATCATTCCAACATTACCTTCCGTGGTCAGGATATAATCAGGATATACTTCGAGAAAACTGCTAAGCTCAGTCGAGCCATCAAACCGGACATTAGCCCTTGTATTATACCTGGATCTTTCTTTCTCCCTGTATTTTGTTCCTGCTTTAACATAACCCGAAAAGAAATTTCCAATCCTGAACGGAGTTTGCCAGTTCAGAAATAACCCGGTTTCAACTTCTTTAGCTTCATAAGTTAAAAAAGCCCCATTATGTAAATAGTATTGATCTGTAAAGTCATTTAAATATTCAGGATTGGCGATCAGTTCAGGTGGCCCGATATCAAATGAGCTCCCCTGGGTATATCCGTCAAAAGCGGAAAGCTCCCTGAACTGCATCCTGTGCCCGTAAGGTTTATTATTAACTGAATTTGAATATGATCCTCCCCAATCCAGTACTGAACCAAAGATAATGTGCTTGCCTTCCAGTGAATGTGAATGTAATAGTTGGTTCATAACTTCATCATAATTATAAAAGACGATGTAGTTATCGGCAAGATCCAAATTTTTAACTCTGTCGTAGATATGTCTGTTGAGATATCCAACGAAATTACTTGATTTAATGGTAGTTGATGCGCCGGGTTTAAAGTCAAGAAGAATGCTGCCCCCTGCACGCGAACGATTTTCAATATTTACTTCCATGTTTGCACTAGTTATCCAGGGTTTAACGTATGTTTCACCCGCATCATAGTCTGGAACTCCCTGTACTGCATAACTTACATTAAAAACGTCAGAATTTCTTTCGGCTATATCTCCGTTTCCGGTAAGCATTATACCCAACTTGTCTTTAAAAAACCTGTTGCTCACATAAAAATTTGCCCTGTAATTACCAAAAGAATTTGATTGGCCACTATAGCCGGCCAGAATGGCCGCATTCATTTTAAGTCCGGATGGAGCTTCCCTTAAGGTCAGGTTTACAGTTCCTCCCAATCCTGATCCATCCTTATCTGCAGTGTTTGCTTTCTGTACTTCAACACCTCCCAGAATATCAGGGGAGATCATATTCAGGTCAGTGCTTCTGTCATCCAATGCAGTGGATGGCACCATATTGCCTCCGATAGAAATAGTATTATATTTAGGTGATAATCCCCGAATAATGATTTTCTGCCCTTCACCACGGCTTCTTTGCACCATCAGTCCCGGTAATCTTCCAATGGCTTCGGCAACATTCACATCAGGAAGTTCCTGGAGCTTTTCTGCAGAAATAACATTTGTTATACCAGAAGCATTTAACTGTTGATTAATTGCCGCCATCTGACCTCTTGCCTGCCCATATGCAACTACTTCCAGGAGCTCTACCTGGGACATCGTCATTTTTACATCAATATCAATAACATCTCCTCTTTCCAGTTCAACTTCACGGGTTTCTGTATTATAACCAACGAAGGAATACTTAATAGTTCTTTTTCCGGCAGGAACAGCTAACAACTGGTAATGACCATTTGCATCAGCAATAGTACCTATCGTAGTCTGATCAACAACAACCGTTGCTCCTATCATCGGGAATCCTTTCTCATCCGTAATTGTTCCTTGTATACTACCAGTACCTGTCTGGGAACGAAGAGGCAGGAAAATCCATGGAAGCGAAGGAGGGGGAGCCGGTTTCTGGGCCAAAACAACCTGGCGGTCAATTATTTCATAAGAAATATCAGTATCTTTCAATACTTCATCAAGTATTTTGCTGATCGTTAATTCTTCCCCCTTGATCTTTACTTCTTTATCAAGCCCGATAATATTATCAGGATAAATAAAAACAAAATCACTTGATTCTTCAATAGAAGAAATTAAATCCCGGATAGTGGATGTGCTATTTTTCAGGTTGAATTTTGTATGCTGGGAATACAAGTCATTTGCACTTAAAGATAGAATCCCGAGGAATGTTATTATAACAGTTAGTTTCATCCTTAGTGTAATTAACCTGTGTTCAAAGAAACCAGGAATACGAAATAGACTTTTTTTCATATATTTGTAAGGTTTTTCTTGGTTTTTACGTAGTTTTAAAAATCATTGAAACCAGGCCGGTCAATATGTGCGTATTGTCCGGCCATTTTTTTTATTGTTAAATCTATTCCGAAAAATCAAATTTATGATTTTCAAAGGTTTCCCCCCCAGCCCCCTATAAGGGGGAGCCATCATAAATCAGCAACTTGCAGAAAGTCCCCCTTGGGGGATTTAGGGGGAAATGATTTTTCGGAGTAGACTCATTAATTTATTATTAAATTTTGTTATTAACTAAGTTATTAATTCAGGCTCCTGCTGACCATCACTCTGTTATTATCAAAAGCAGTATAATTAACAGATCCGGCAATTGATAAAACTCTAAATACTTCCGTTATTTCTTCTTTCAATTCTAACTTGCCTGTTATTTTCCTTGATTTTATTTCCGGGTCGAGAACATCTATTTCAATATTGTAGTAACGGGATAATTTTGTAAAAACTGAGCCCAGATCTTCCCCGTTACAAAGCATCCATCCGTATTTCCATCCGATATGTTCAAAAATATTTATGTCTGTTTTTACTTCATATTTTCCTGAGGATGAGGAGTATGAATACATCTGATCGGGATAGATCTGTGTCTCTTTCTGTTTCCCTGCTCTCACTTTCACAGTACCTTCCACAAGAACAACTGAAGTGTTATCTTCCTCCTTATAAGCTTTAATATTAAAAGTCGTACCAAGTACCTGCACCTCCATGATGTTTGTTTTCACAACAAAAGGCATTGATTTATTGGGAGTAACTTCGAGAAATGCTTCCCCTTCGATGAAAATTTCACGCCGGGGATCTTTGAAATTCACAGGATAAATAGCCCTGCTCCCGGAATTGAGCCATAGTTTTGTCCCGTCAGAGAAAATTATACTGGAACGTTTCCCTCTTGGCACAATTATCTGGTTCAATGCGATTTTATCTTCTTTCAGTTCCTGTTTACTGCTTTTTGAAATGTTTATCTCTTGAGTATTCGTCTGCAGCTTACCGTTATTGCTGTACATTAATGTAGCTTCATCATCATTCAGGTATACCTTTGAATCATCTGCCAATACCAGCTGCACCTGATTATCTGCATTTACTGGTATTTGAACTTGTGTATAATCAACATCAGGTTTAACGGGAAACCTCAATTCAAAATACCATAAACCAAAGCTGATGAGTAAAAGAAAACTTGCAGCAGCAGAGAGATATAAAATTATCTTATAGTTTCTTTTACTGGAAACAGAATTTTTCCTGATCTTCAACCATAATTCATTTACTTTTTCATCACTTAAATAATTTACCCCGGAAGCAGATTGTTCTATTATCTTCGATGCCATCCTGATATCCGAAGTTTTATCCGGATAGGTTTCCATAAAGCGATTCCAGAAATGATTGATCTCTTTTGTGGGATTAAGCACCCATTTCACAAAAGATTTGTCATTGATCAAATCATCAAAAGAATATTTTTCAAATTTTTTCATCCGGATAAAATTTTATTTTCAATGGTCGGATGGAACCTCCATTTTTTTGTTCATGCGTTTTTGTGTTTACCGCAATAATGGAGGTTTCATACTTATAAAAGGATATTAAAATGGTTTTTGTACTCAGTGAAATGGATTTTTTTATAATTTTGAGTCTACTGCAAAAAGTATTATACCTCGAATTACTCACTTTGTTCGTGATATCGTTACTCTAAGTTCCCTAAAGGGGACTTTTAAACAGTTGGATAACAGATGTTTCAATTTATTTTATAACATCATTAATTTCCCCCCAATTTCATTTTTTTCAGGTTCTCCCCCTTGGGGGAGTCAGAGGGGGAAAACAAAGGAAGGATAACTACCAGATTTCATTCCTCAGAACTCCCTTTCTAAATCCCCCAAGGAACTTATCTTTACTTACCTTTTCCTTCAGCTCTTGCCCTCAAAGTTTGAATTGCTCTGTGCATAAGATTCCTGACGGACTGGTAATTCATTCCCATGACCTGACAGATCTCTTCGTATTCCATGTCTTCATAAAATCTTAAAAATATTACTTCTTTCTGCCTGGGAGGGAGATTATGTAATGTATTGAACAGTGGATTGGTATTGTCGGGAATAGTTTCAAAATATTGGGGTTCGAAGGCAATTTCTGTTTCATCCTGTAAAAAAGGTACTTTTCTTTTCTGAAGTTCTTTTATTATTCTTCTCCGGAGTGATGTAAAAAGGTATAGTCTTATATTGTCGGTAGGTCCGAGAGTTTTATGGTTTCTGAAGATATCAGTAAACACGTCCTGGATACAATCTTCAGTAAGCTGTTCATCGGAGGTAAACTTAAACCCGTAATTATGAAGTATTTTCACATTATTAAGATATATCTCACGAAAGGCTTTTTCACTTCCTTTCCGTAATTCTTCCCATAAAGAAGCATCAGGTGAAATATTGATATTTTGTAAATTATCCTGCATTACTCTTAAAATAGGAGCTTTTGTTTTAGGTATTATTTAACAATAGTTCGTTAAATTAAAATAAAACGCAAAGGCGCAAAGGCGCAAAGTATTGATTATTATTAATATACAAAGAATAAGAACAAATTAATTAAACCGCTTGTGCGGTTTGATTTTAAAATAAAATTGATATTAATAATAAAGTTTTATTGTAACTAATTTTATTATAGGAAATTATGATTTTTTTAATTTTCCGGACCCACCCCTAACCCCTCCCTAAATCAGGGAGGGGAATGGAACTTGGTTTTATTGCTGAATTTAACAATTTCTTTACTTATTAATTTGCCAAATTTAGCAATTTAACAATGAATCCTCACCCCTCCCTGATTTAGGGAGGGGCCGGGGGTGGGTCCGTTTAAAATACATTTGTCATTTATTTTAGGTTTTATATTTTAAAAATACTAAACCGCACAAGCGGTTAATTAAATACTAATTATCAACGCAATATAAAAATATAACGGACTATTAATTTAAAGTATTAATCTTTATTTAATTATGTTAAATTGCAATTAAATTCAAGAGATTCATTTTACAATATTAAATAATTTCTCAATACAAATAAATATTCACTACTGTCCGACTAAATAAATGAGATTCTTCGCTTTGTTTGGGATATCATAAATAAAAAACGGCTGATATTTATCAGATATCAGCCATTTTTTAAAAGATTATAATATTGATTTTCCTGCCCGGCTACCGTTTTACTATCTTCCCACTGGCAATATTCTTTTGTCCGGTTGAGAGTTCAGACTGCACCTGGTAAAGATAAATCCCTGAACGGGAGATACTGTTCAGGTTAACAGGGATTATATTGACACCCTGGCTTACTTTTTCGCTTAATGAAAAGATTTCTTTCCCTATTAAGTCATATACTATAATTCTGACAGAAGATGCTTCCTTAGCATTGATTTCAAAATTAACTGCTCCACTGCAAGGATTTGGATAAGTTCTTACATTTGTGGAATTAACAGCATCTATTTTTCCTGTTGACACTGTTGAATATGGCACCCATCTCGGATCGCCCAAAGGAAGTCCTCCATCTGCAGCAGTTGCAGATCTTGAATTGTCATTATAATTGAAAGTATAGGCTCCTGTAGCAGCTTCTCCAATATCATAGGGATCTTCATCCGCAAAAGGATTTGGTGGATCTAATGCTCCAATCGAATAATTATTTTCAACATAAAATTTCCAGTAATCGAGATGTAGCGGAGGAGGGTTGTTGAACACTAAAGGTTCGCTGAAAATATTGCTTGTATCAACCTGTCCTGCTTCAATAAAGTGCAAAATTCTTGGGGGCAGGGTTTGTACTGCAGTATCAAGTATGGCCTGGTTCCAAAAAAGATCAGTCCTGGTAACATACCTGTACCAGATAGTATCCAACCTTTCAACGTCCCATGAATTAAACCTGTAGAGTGTGTCATTACCATATTCATCCAAAATGTCGCCAAACTCCTTTAGCTGGTACCAGTTATTATTACTCAAATCAAAATAACGATCGGCATCTGTTTTTTCTTCAAAATTAAACATGGAATCTACAACAAAAAGTGCATTATGCGTGGTATTATTAGCACGATATGCGAAGTTATAGAAAATATTATTAGTCGCATTTACTTTAAGTGTAGTTCCCAGGTCAAATCCACCTAAGATATTTGATTGATAAACAGTATTATGATTGAAATTAATACATTTTATACCTCCATCAACCCAGATAAAAATATGATTAGAGAAGTTATATAAGGTGGAGTTTTCAATAGATAAAGTGTCCTGGGGAGTATGACGTGCATCAATAGGTCTGCCATTGTCAGGATTTTCCGGTCGGATCGCATTCCTTAAAATTGAGTTATTTACAAAAACTTTGTTGTTTACTGTAGTCAGTCGAACCCATGATTGATTTGAATAATCCAGATAGCAATCATTAATAATAATAGTTAAGCTATCACCATTGACAATAATTTGCCTGTTTGCAATAGCTCCTAATTCGTCTCTTCCTTCAATAAACAAACCTTCAAGAATTAGATTCCCTTTTGCCCCCGGGTTAAAATGGTTTTGAGAGGCTCCTAACTGATCAACCGCCGGCTGAAGTACTGGCCTGGGACCTGTACCCGCCTCAGCTCTGATGTGAAGGGTGTAACCTGTGTGATTAATGGCTCCGTCTAATAAGTATAAGCCTCCTCTTTTCAGCTCAAAAATTGAATTTCCGGGATCTACTGCAGAGGTAATCGCATCGTTGAGAGCGCCAATATTCAATCCTTCATCAGGTTGAACAACAATTACAGTTTTTTGCCCAAAGGCAGAAATACTTAAAAAAAGTATTCCACTTAAAAATAAGTAGTAAAATTTTCTTTTCATAATTATAACTTTTAGTTGAACATTTATGTAGATAATCAATAATTCCATATTTTGAATGAGAATAATTATTGAGCCCACTCCGAAAAGTAATTTCACCCCTAAATTACTCTCTTCGTTCGTGAGATCGCTACGCTAAGTTCCCTAAAGGGGACTTTTTGCAAATTGTTCATTTTCAATGCCTCCCCCTTTAGGGGGCTGGGGGGTAAAACCATTGAAAATCGTAATTTCGACTATTCGGAGTGGACTCATTATTAATACGTTTAAGTTCAATAAAGACAAATCATAAGCTGTTATTATTATTATTTTTTGATTAGAAGAAATTATACTTAAGTCCTATCTGTGCCAGATAGCCATAATATTCGATATCCGTTAGATAACCCGTTATTAATCTGACAGAACGGTCAGGTTGATTAAAAATATTAGCAATATTTCCGTTAAAGCTTAGTTTCTTTGAAATTCTCTGGTCAATCTGAAAATCCCAGCGATAGAATTCGAGAGTGCCCTCCCTGTCAGCACCGTCAGGCCTTCTCTGCTCTTTGATAAGAATTTCATCCTGGAAATTAAATGATAACCTGACAGAGAGGCCAATCTTTTTATTATCATATCCCAACCCTATATTAGCCAGGTAACTAGGTTGTTTAAGAAGACGATCCGTATATGCAGTATCCTGATTCACAAATATAATCCTGGGCACACCGGGTATCTTACCATAATCAGGATTTAATTTTCTGATAACTAAAGTTTCATTATACTTTGTTTCAGAGTTCATTAAAGTGAAATTTAAATTAATTATAAAGCCCTTGACAGGAAGGAAATTCGAATTCGACTGAATATCGCATTCAAAACCTTTGATAGTTGATTGGTTAGAGTTATTTAAGGGATAATTTACTGTAAACCCTAAAGTGCTCTTTGGTATATTCAGGATATCAGGATCTGTCCTGGTACCTGCGACAACCAATGCAGACCTGTTCCACAAAAAACCCTGGATATTTTTATAAAATGCACCTAAGGTCAACAGCCCAAGTTTAGGTTTATAAAAAGTCAGGATAGCATCATAATTTGTTGATAATGCAGGATCTAATTTTGTACTGCCAAGGTTTATAACAGCACTTGAAATATTAATTATTTTCTTTGGGGCAAGCATGTTATAATCCGGGCGCGACAGCGTATTGGTATATGCCAGCCTGATATCAAACCAATCTGTTGGTTTAATCTTAAGATGAATCTGCGGAAGATAGTGCTGATAATTATTTGCAGAAGTAGTATCCCTGAATTCAACATCTATTGGAGTTGACTCAGAAGCAGGATATTCTTCTGCAACATATGCTCTATATTCAATAGATGTTTTCTCATATCTGATACCTGGAATAATGGTGACATATTTACCAAAATTTATTTCTGACATTATATAATATGAGAGTATAGATTCATATGTGTTGTAATCATCCTTTGCTGCTGATGCAATAAAGTCATATTTATCTTTTAAATAATTATCATAAATGTCAGATATTATTTGCGGATCTAACACCTCGTTAACCTTAAGATATTCATATTCATCATTTAAAAAGTCTTTTGCTTTGTAATCCTGATCGAGGAAATTCAATATTGATATATTACCGGCATTACTACCTTCTGTAGTGAGAATAAAATCAGGATATACCTGAAGAAATTCGTTTACAGAAGTTGCATTACCAAATGTTGCATGATACAGGACGTTTATTCTTGATCTGTCTTTCACCCTGTATTTTGTTCCTGTCTTGACATACCCGGAAAAGAAATTCCCAATTCTGAATGGGATTTGACAATTAACAAACATGCTGGATTCAGTTTCTAGTGCTTCATAAGTACTGAATCTTCCATTGTGAAAATAATTCTGATCTATGAAATCGTGAAGGTTTTCCGGTCTGGGTAATAATTCCGGTGGTTCCATGTCAAAAGAACCTCCTTGAACATATCCTACAAAAGTTGAAAGTTGTCTGAACAGGATCCTGTGATCATAAGGTTTTTTATTAATTGATTGCGAACGCGATCCTCCCCAATCGAGCACAGAATTAAAAATAATGTGCTCCCCTTGTAAAGAATTTGTATACAGTAATTGATTAATATTCTGGTGATATTGAAATATATTTATGCGTAGGTCAGAGAGAGAGTATTGTTTGCTCCTGTCAAAAATCTGGCGGTTTAAGTATCCGATAAAATTGCTGGATTTGATGACAGATGAAGTCCCGATTTTCCAATCGAGCAGAACGCTTCCTCCAATTCGTGTCCGATCTTCAATGTTTGCCTGTAACTCCTCGTATGTAATCCAGGGTTTAACATAGGTTTCGCCATTCTCATAATCGGGATCTCCCTGTACCGCGTATATAACCTTGAAGCGATCAGAGTTCCTTTCAGCTATCTCTGCATTACCTGTCAGCATTATCCCCAGCTTATTATTGAAAAAACGGTTGCTCATATAAAAATTTCCCTGGTAGTTGCTAAGGGATTCTGAATGACCGCTATAACCTGTAAGGATTCGGGCATTCATTTTTAAACCTTCAGGGGCTTCTTTAAGAATCATATCAACAGTTCCTCCTAGTCCACTGGCATCTTTATCGGCTGTATTGGCTTTCTGTACCTCAACCCCGCCCAGTATATCAGGTGATATCATATTAAGGTCAGTGCTCCTGTCATCAGTGGAAGTAGATGGCACAATATTTCCCCCTATGGAAATAGCATTGTATTTAGGTTCCAGTCCACGGATAATGATCTTCTGCCCTTCACCACGATTTCTTTCAACCATTAAACCCGGAAGTCGTCCGATAGCTTCAGCAACATTCACATCAGGAAGTTCCTGTAATTTCTCGGCAGAAATTACATTCACTATACCAGGTGCCCGTAATTGCTGATTGATCGCTGCCTGCTGTCCCCTCGCCTGCCCATATGCCACTACTTCGAGGAGTTCTATCTGGGACATCGCCATTTTTACATCAATCTCAATAACATCTCCTCTTTCCAGTTCAACTTCACGGATTTCTGTATTATAACCAACGAAAGAATACTTAATAATTCTTTTTCCGGCAGGTACAGCTAATAACTGGTAATGTCCATTTGCATCAGCAATAGTACCAATCGTAGTCTGATCAACAACAACCGTTGCCCCTATCATCGGGAACCCTTTCTCATCTGTAATTGTTCCCTGGATACTCCCGGTACCTGTCTGGGAACGAAGAGGAAGGAAAATCAATGGAAGTGAAGGAGGAGAAGGAGGAGGAGCCGGTTTCTGAACCAGAACAACCTGCCTGTCATAGATCTTAAAGTCTACAGATGTTTGTTCTGCCATCTTCTGAATTATGGATTCCAGAGTAGCTTCCTTTACAATAATAGTGACTCTCTGATCTTCACTGAATATATTATCCTGGTATATAAAATAGAAGTCTGTCTGATCCTCAATGATTTGAATAAAATTGTTAACGGGTACATCCTTTAAATGTAAAGTCAACTTTGTTGATTGTGATAGAATACTACCAAAACCAGTCAGATATAACAATACCGAAAATAAACATGTCAATTTCATTTTCCTGGTAGTTTGGCTATTTTCTCTGAATAGGTGAATTATATAAATTCGCCAATTTTTCATAAATTTGAAAGATTTTAGTTCATCAATTAAAATCATGTATTGAACCGGGAAGCAGCGCAATGCTTTCCGGTTCTTTTATCTTAATCCATAAATATTATCATTAAGTTTGAATAAATCTGCTTTCGCTGCAGAGGCCAAAACTTCAAGTACTTTTTCCTTTTCCTCCTTTAATACAAGTTTACCGGTAATATGCCTTTTCCCCATTAGCGGATTATCAAGAAAAATCTTAATATTATAATAACGTTCCAGACGGGATATTATACGCGACATCTCCTCACTATGAAAATTAAGATAACCAAGCCTCCAGGCTGTATAATTCTCAATATCTACCTGTTTGATAATCGTTTCCTGGGACTCCCTGTTAAACGATGCCAGGCTATTCGGTGTTAAGACAACATCTTTTTTATTTATTTTAAATGCATTCTCCATTACTACAACAGTACCTTCAACTAAAACTGTTTCAATAATTTTGTCTGTAGGATAAGCAGAAACATTAAATTCTGTACCTGTAGCTTTTATTGTTAAATCATTAATTTTAACCACAAAAGGACATTCAGGATTGTGAGCCACATGAAAGTATGCTTCCCCAACCAGGAATACTTCCCTTGTTTTTCCTGTAAAAATGGTTGGATATATTAAAGAAGATCCGGCATTAAGAAAAACCATCGTGCTGTCGGGAAGTTTAACAAAAGAATTTTTGCCATAGGGAATTATAAGTTGATTCATTTCAGCAACTGCTGATTTTTTTATTCTTTCTATTGTGTCTTTCTTATTAATCACAATTTGTCCATTCTTTTCATATTCAACTGTGTTTTCTATCGTATTTAAAGTGACTTGTTCACCATCAGAAAGAATTAAACGTGCCTCCTCATTAAAATGTATATCTTCAACAGGAAAATATTTTGTCAGGTAGTGATTTTTTGTGTACTGATAATAAAGAATAGCCCCTATAGAAATTAACAATAATGCTACTGCTGCATATTTTAATAATGGAAAAAGATATCTACTTGTAAAGGAAAGTTCGTTTTCTCTGTTCATTTTAAGAATGATGCAGGAATGTAAGTTTGCGGCCTCTTCCCTGGTAATTTTCTCCTGCTTTGATTTTAACTGACGGATTACCAGGCGAGTCTTTATGATATTTTTCTTTTCAGATGGATGTTCCCGGATGTAAGTTTCCCAATAAGTATTTAATTCATCATTGGGATTATGAATCCATTGTATAAACCTCTTATTATCAAAATATTTAGAAAATTCATCCATATATTTATACCTTTTCTTTTTTAATATGGTCCGCAGGAACTAAAATATGGACATGTTTTTGGATTTTTTTCACTATTGTCTGGTAAAAAAAATTTAGAGATGAGATTAACTTCGTTGAGCTCGCTTATGCTCGGTTCTTCGCTTCACTTCGTTTCGCTCAGAATGACAGATACTTATAGTTTGAAGGGGGCTGTCTCATAATTTCTACCGGGCAACATTATTTTTTTAAAGAGATTAAATGAAAGTGGAAGGAACCTGAAGTATCCCATCTTTGCTTAACTCTTCCATAGAAAGAAAAGGAACTGCGAAAAACAAACTGAAAAAATTATGATCATTTCACCTGATCCCGTGATCCCGTGATCCCGCGATCCCTTAGTCCCATATTATCCCTCTTTAAGAGTTTAAACATAAACAATATCATTATAAACTCATCCTTATCCAGAATTTCTCTAAGTATAACCAGAGTTCTGTATAGTTGTTTTCTGGCCGAATCCACTGTGATTTTCATTATAATGGCTATTTCTTTATAACCAAGTCCTTCTTCGAATTTCAGATAAATTATTTCCTTTTGCCTTGGTGAAAGATTTTGAATTGCATTGATAAGATGATTACGTGTGTTTTCAGAAATTTCCTGTTCAATTAACTTTTCCTGAAAACCATACTCTATATTAAAATTACTTTCATTGTACTCCTCAGAGTCTTTGGAAACAAATTTTTTGTTTTTTATAATTTTTTTTAGAATACTATTTCTCAGTGCAACGAAAAGATACGCTTTGGGATTTTCGATAGCAATATGATCCTTCCCTTTCTTATGATAAGCATAAAGAAATATCTCCTGCAAAGAATCCTTAATCATTTCATTGTCATGAGTCAGCTTCTTTCCATATGCCCACAAAGCATCAATAAAAGCATAATAAATACCAGTAAATGCTTTTTCATCACCTCCCAGAAATAAATTCCAGAGCTCCTTGATATTCTTCTCTGTTTTATTAAAAGACATTAATTCTATTAAATGGGGAAAAATTAAATTAAAAACAAAGATAACAAATCATATAATATCGCTCTGATCCCTTGCCAAATGACGGAAGGATTAAGTAACTTTACATTGGTTTAATATTAATAATTATTGATTATTAATACCCGTTGTGCGATTACATTTTAATGGAATAAAAATGATAACCTTAATTAAGTTATTAATAACCAGCTAATTAGTAAATTTTTATCAAATCATATTCTGGGTAAAACCATAAAAATATGTTTAAAAGCTCTTTGTCCCCCTCTAAATCTCCCCTAAAGGGGAGACTTAAAGCCCCCTTTAGGGGGTATGGGGGTAATTAAGATATTTATAATTATTGAGTTACATGTTTAACTTCAATCGCACAACGCGTTAATTATTAATATAATACAACAAACAGATCAAACATCATGCAATAATATAAAACATGACTATTTGCCCCCTGTGTGGAGAACACAAGAAAATAAAAACTATGGAAGGACCAGGTCATCGGATCTATTTCATGTGTGAATACTGTCATTTAATCTTCACCGAAAGCAGGTCTCATCCTTCACCTGGTGAAGAAAAATCCCGGTACCTGAAGCATCAGAACAACATTGATGACCCGGGATATATAACTTTTTTGAATAAAGCAATTACTCCTGCCCTGAAATATATAAAACCAGATTCTGCAGGCCTGGATTACGGGTGCGGACCTGCGCCTGCTCTTTCCTTTCTTATGGAGAAACAAGGATTTACATGTGACAACTACGATCCTTTCTTTTTCCCTGAACTTAAAAAGAACAAACTATATGATTTTATTTTCTCCGTTGAAAGTGCAGAACATTTTTTTTACCCGGGAAATGAATTCGGAAAGATAACCTGTTCACTGAAACCGGGAGGTTTTCTCATTCTCATGACACAGTTATGGGAAGATGAAAATAAATTTAAAAACTGGTGGTACGCGCGTGACAATACGCATGTTTCTTTCTACCATAGACAAACAATTGATTATATCTGCAGAAAATTTAAATTGGAAATGATATATTCAGACGTAATTAGTGTTTTTATTTTCAGGAGGTTGAGTGATGTAACAAAATATATTTAACCCTGCCTGCCCTGTCTGCCGACAGGCAGGCGGCAGGCACGGCACAAAGGACACAAAGGACAACACAAAGGACGCAAAGTATTATTAATCACCAATATAGACTTAGTGTCCTTTGTGGTATACTTCGTGTCCTTTGTGGTAAAAAATATGTATAAGACAGTCTCGCCCAAACCATTCCCATCACCCACCCTGGTCCTCGATCCCCTTGATCCCTCGATCCCCTTGATCCTTCAATCCCCTTGATCCCTCGATCCCCTTGATCCCTCGATCCCCTTGATCCCTAGATCCCTTTGATCCCTAGATCCCTTTGATCCCTAGATCCCCTCGATCCCTTGATCCCTTGATCCCTCGATCCCTCGATCACCTGTCACTTGTCACTTCCCCCCACATAAATCAAAACGCCGAAACAAACCCCACACTTGCCCTTCCAAAATCATCATCACCGAAATACCTTGTATATTCACCTACTAGTCTGACATTCCGTTGCAGTAAATAACCTGCATGCAAGGTGGTGGTTTTATAATTAAGATCATTGATATCCGATTCTATCCAGTTTAACAATCCTGTAAGATACCAGTTGCTCATATCTCCCTTTGGTGAGTATATTATTTCTGCAAGTCCCCCGTGCGTCAGAACATCATCGAGGATCAGAAAATTACTTGCTCTTACTTTTGAATCAAGCCGCCTGAGGTATTGCAAATTGCATTCGAATTTATCTCCAGCAGTAAATGTGAGATCCGGGCCATAAAATGTTGCCTGGTTAATAACCGTTCCGGGAATACCTCCCAGTTCTTCCTTCCCTGAATAACCGAAAAACCCAACATTCAGATGGCTTCCTAAAGACTGGGATAATTTAAAAAAATAATTTTTATACTTATCCTTATCAAAAAGTATTTCGTTACCTGCCTCACCTATCCCATTACCATTGACGATCATGGCAACCATGTCGGTGCCGGTTGGCAGACCATACTCAACTATCACTCCCCTGTCGTATTTTAAGGAAATTGTCGAATTTCCCGGTTTCACTGTATAAATTCCGTAATCCTCCAGTGTTAATCGTAATTCTCTTTTAAATAGCGGATCACAGACCTGGAATTGTCCGAGTGATATATTCAGCCCGGTTCCAAAAAGGTCATGGTACATCAGGAACGCATCTTCAACACCAGCTACCTCTCCTCTTTCATTCATATAAAAATAAAAGTAATAGGAAAGCTTGTCTGACAGTTCACCCCCGGAAAGTATCTTTAACCCGAAGGGAGTACCAAAATCAAGTGTATTGTTATCTGCATTGTTGCAGGTTATATGTCCATCCAGTCTCACCGCAATAGGAAATTCCCTGATCAGATTAAGTTTGCTATCGCCTGTTTCAAGAAAATAGCGGGGAGATTCATATTCGGAGAGACGAAACCCGTTTCCTGCAAATTCATCCCCGAATTCCTTTAGTTTCGGCATGGCCGGAGAGTGACAGGTTTGACAGCTTATACGGTATTTTCGTCCAAATGCAGGTATAGCTTTGCCTTCTTTTTTAGGAAGACATACAGCAAAAGAAAGTATAAAAAGGCTTATAAGAAGGTAAATGTTTTTTTTCATTTTATTTACTGTGTTTAAAAAGACAGGAAATGAATATGCTTCTATGTTACAAAATAAATTTATGGTCTTCCAGTGTGATTCTGATTTTACCACGAAGTAACACTAAGAATACACAAAGGAAACACAAAGGAAAATCAAACATGTATTTAATATTAAATACGCATAATCCTGGTACTTTAAGGTTAATCATAGATCCTTATCTGTGTTGAATGTGCATTCACCATCATTATTTCCGACTCTTCAGCAGGAACTTTTAAAAAATCCGCAACAGGTTTCACCAGTAACTGATAATTCAATACTGCTTTAACTTCCATATTTCCGGGAGCGGCATTCCAGGGAACGGTAAAAGTAAATGTCTCCATTTTTGTTTCTCTCGGGCCGATACGGTAATCCACTCCCAGGGAAGCCGTGTTCCACTGCATAATAGTCATTCTTCCTTCCGGGTCAAAATAAGGCATGCGGAATATCCTGTTACCTGCAGGAATACCATCACGGATGACTCCCTTAAAATCATCAATACCTATAGGGGATCCCATATCCTGGTATGCAAGCTCATCAGATGCGATAGTATATTCTTCCCCATCAAATCTTTTTTTGTCAACAGGTAAATGATATACATTTCCTTTTGCATCGGTGGCTTCTACTTGTAGCCAGAGAATCCGGTCTTCCACTGATCCGGTGGGGAATTTATGCCCGGTTTTCTGGTTGAACAAAGCAACAGTAAACACAACCTTCTCCCCGGGTTCCACTTCCCTGATATCAGGCTGTATTCTGAGTTCAATGGTACCTTTGACCTTACCGGGATCATGAGCTCCGTGAAACAAATGTAGCCTTGTATCATCATATTCCTGCCCCATTATTGCGGTCTGGTACCTTGTCTTTGGCATATGACAATCCTGGCAACGAACCCCTTCTTTCGAATAAGGTCCTTCTTTCCACTCCAGTTGTGTGGACTTTACCCAGATGTCAAAAGGATTTTTTTCATTGTGACATATTCCGCAAAATTCTGTGGTCCTGAAGAAATCATTGGTGACAATTTTATGTGCGGGTGAATCATTTCCTTTACCCCTTGAACTTTGTTTAGTATTCCCAGGCTCGATAACATAACTGTAATTAAAAGGAGGATCGACGCTGGTACTCTGTATAAGATGACAGACTTCGCAGGAAACCGACTCATTTGCCCGGGTTCCTTTTTCCGGCCTTTGCGGTGGCAGTTTGTCAGCCATATATGCCAGGGGGGTATGACACCCGTTACAACCATCCACAACATCTTTAAGTTCAGGATTTACTGATGCATGTGCAACAGCAAGATCAAAATATTCAATTTCATCCCAGTGATGTGTAAAGGCTTGAGACATCATGGATTGTGACCATTGCTCATATATACCCGTGTGACAGGCACGGCATTTTTTAGCCTCCTCAAAATCCTTGTATGTGTACCTGCCTTTTAGATCATCCTTTGGCCCAAAGTATCTATGTGTAAAGGCAGTTGCGATAACTAATACCGAAACTAAAAGAATAAGAGGATAAATTGAAGATTTAATTGTAGTAACCATAAAAAAATATTGGTCAAGATACAAAATGATTTATTATCATCAAATATTATTTTTCAAGTGCTTCTAATATCACTTCCGTTACTTTTTCTGCCAGAACCTTTGAGCCTTCCGGTGTAAAATGCACATTTGCAGGTCTTTGGATTTCCTTAATAACAGGAAGGGAAAACGCATAAAGATCATTCACCATTATTTTATGCTTTTCAGCCAGTTTTACTGCTGTCTTATTATATTTTATCTCTGTACCTGGATCTCTCAGGGGTTTTGTGTTTTCCGGAACAGGAGTTGTAGTTGCTAAAATAAGCTTCGCCCCTGTAGATTTCATGCGTTTAATGATCCATCCGAGATTCTTCCTGTAGGTCTTCAAATCCGCCTGCAAGGGATCATCCGTATTTGAGGAGCTTTCACCTGTTCCCGGATCCACATGCTTAATATCATGCAATCCGAAATTAAAGTGTATAACATCCCATGCTGTTGACCCGAGCCATTCATCAATCTTCCTGACACCTTTTGTGGTACCCTCGCAATTTTCATCGGGACGTGTAACATTAGCCTTGTCTTTTAACATTTCCTTTACATATGGGGTATACCCCATGGAAATAGAATCACCAAGTATAAGAACCTCAGGTAAATTTAATTTCTCCGGACGAAAAACATCCGGTTTTAACAAAAATAATCCTCCCAGGGTAAATGTCTGACGGAGGAAATCTCTTCTTGATTGTATCATGATTTTTAACAAAACTATTATATCCAGACTTTAAAATAATGTTTACAAGTAAAGTTATATAAAATTCATTAATTAATTGTTTGATGATAAAAATAAAACAATCAGGTGCTATTAAATTTTTTACCACAAAGGACACAAAGGACAACACAAAGGACACCAATTCTATATTACTGATTAATAATACTTTGTGCGCTTTGCGTTGTCCTTTGTGTCCTTTGTGGTAAAAAACACTGATGTTACAGCCTCTTGAATTAAATTGTCCCTATGAAGCTTCAAGGAGGTAATATAATGGTAAATATCATTCATTTTTACCAAATTTATTTTCAGGTAAAATGTTTATCTTTGGAGAAATCAATTAGTCGCGTGATCCTTTAAAACCACTTAAATATGAAGCGCAGCGAAATAAACCAGATCATCAGAAATGCCAGGAACTTTATGGCAGAAATGAATTTTAAACTTCCTGTTTGGGCCGACTGGACACCCGAAGATTGGCAGAATAACAAAACACAGGCTCAGGAAATTATGGAGAATATGCTAGGTTGGGATATCACAGATTTTGGAAGCGGTGATTTTTATAAACGTGGGCTTTTTCTGTTCACAATCCGTAATGGCAATCCTCTTCACGACAGCAAGCCTTATGCGGAAAAGATCATGATCGTGGAAGAAAACCAGGAAACACCCATGCACTTTCATTGGAGTAAAATGGAAGATATTATAAACCGCGGTGGAGGCAATCTCGTTATCGAACTTTATAATTCCACTTTCAGTGAAGATCTTGCCGACACCCCTGTGACTGTTAAAATTGATAGTATTCCCAGAACTGTACCTGCAGGAGGAAAAGTAATTCTTACCCCTGGAGAAAGTATATGTCTTGAACAAGGGGTATATCATCGTTTTTACGGCGAACAAGGGAAAGGTAAAGTGCTCGTGGGAGAAGTATCGGCTGTAAATGATGATTCAAGCGATAACCGGTTTCATGAAACAATAGGACGATTTCCTGAAATAGCAGAAGATGAAAAACCAATTCATCTTTTAGCCGCAGATTATAAAAAGATCCTTAAATAAGGAAAATCATTTCTTTGCAATAAAGGGGAAACAAGGATTAATTAAACCAATAGTTTGTTAACTCTAAATCTGATGGAAAGTTCTATAGATTAGTAAGAGAAAATTTACATGATGTAAAAAGGTACGTAGAGGCCTTTAGAGGCGCAAAGTACTGATTATTAATAGCATGCATAATACAGGTACAAAAGATAAAATATTAATTATCAGTTTGATATTAAATTACGAAGTATTGTTATAGATTATTTTAAACCCCTTTAGCGGTTTGATTCTGAAATTTAATAGATAATAATGATAAAGTCATATTGTAACTAATTTAACTATAGGAAATTATGATTTTTTTAATTTTCCGGACCCACCCCTAACCCCTCCCTAAATCAGGGAGGGGTATAGAAATTGGTAATATTGCTGAATTTAACAATTTCTTCACTTAATAATTTGCTAAACTTAGCAATTTAACAATTAATCCTCACCCCTCCCTTATTTAGGGAGGGGTCGGGGGTGGGTCCGTTTATTAATACATTGACATTTAATTAAGTTTTGTAATCTAAAAATACCAAACCGCATAAGCGGTTATTTTAAATTAAATTAACCCGATAACTAATGGGAAAAGCAATAGTAATCTCAGGAGCAGGTTGTTCCCTTATCGATAACCTATACAATAAGCTGGATTTTTCAGGTGATAATTTCCGCAAATACTTATCAAAGAATGCAGGTGATGGGGGATTAACCCCAGGCCAGCTGGTACTGACCGAAGATTTTGAAAAATTCACAGGAGAAAATATTAACATTTCCATCTCAAAGATAGTCGGCAACAGGCCACCGGATGTATTTAATATCGGAGGACCTGGTGGAGTTGCATTAATAAATACTGCACAACTTACTTATAATATTGACACTATTGTAAATTATTATGGTGCAAGGGGGGATGATGTTGACGGGAATCATATTGCAGAATTACTATCTAAAACTCCACTAAATCTTTCCCATTATAAGATCTCAAAAAAACCTTCACCATATACAATAGTATTTTCTGATCCCTGGTATGATAATGGTCATGGTGAACGAACCTTTATCAATAACATCGGAGCAGCATGGGATTTGCACCCGGAAGACCTTGATGATGAATTCTTTTCCTCGGATATAGTTGTATTCGGTGCTACAGCTCTTGTTCCGAATATTCATGATAATCTTGCTTCATTATTAAAAAAAGCAAAACAAAGAGGTTGCATCACAGTTGTCAATACAGTGTATGATTTTCGTAATGAAAAGAAAAATCCTGGTAAAAAATGGCCGTTAGGTGAGTCTGATGAGTCATATCGGTATACAGATCTTCTTATTGTTGATCATGAAGAAGCTTTACGTTTAAGTGGCACAAGGAATGTGGATGATGCGGCAGCATTTTTCATAAAACAGCAGACAGGTGGTTTTGCGATAACTTACGGAGTAAATCCTATACTAGTATACTCATCAGGAAATCTTTTTCAACCTCAATCACTTGTGAAGATACCTGTGTCTGAGAAGGTCAGGATAATGCTTAAGGAACATCCGGAAATAGCAGGAGATACCACAGGGTGCGGGGATAATTTTGCAGGAGGAATGATCGCTTCACTTGCTATGCAGATATATAAAGAGATAGCAAAACCCGATATTATTGAGGCTGCTCTCTGGGGCGTAGCTTCAGGAGGTTTTGCCTGTTTCTATGTGGGAGGAACATGGTTTGAGAAAAACAAAGGTGAAAAACTAAGAGAAGTATTACCAATTTATAATGACCTTGCAAGCCGGTAATAAGATGAATTGTATGGAGAAAAAAATGGTACTATTCGGTGCCGGGAAAATAGGACGTAGTTTTATTGGTCAGTTATTCAGCCGTTCAGGATTCGAAATTGTATTTGTTGATGTATACAGGCCTGTGATCGAAGCTTTAAATCATTATGGAAAATATAAAGTAGTAATAAAGGACCGGCAGGAAGAAGAAATTATTGTTCATAATGTCCGGGGCATTCATGCCAGTGAAAAAGAAATAATTGCTGCTGAAATCGCCGGTGCATCAATCTGTGCCGTGTCAGTCGGACAACAGGGACTACCTTCCATTATACCTTTGCTGGCAGCAGGTCTTGATCTTCGTTACAGGAATTGTCCCAACATCCCTCTCGATATAATAATTGCTGAAAACATGAGGAATGCTGATACCTGGTTCCGTGAAAATCTTGGTAAGCACCTTCCTCCAGGTTATCCTTTTAATAAATTGGTTGGGCTGGTAGAAACAAGTATTGGGAAAATGGTGCCTATAATGACTGCTGAGGACACTAAAAATGATCCATTGCTTGTCTTTGCTGAAGCTTATAACACATTGATCCTGGATAAAAGGGCATTTAAAAACCCGGTTCCTGATGTTAAAGGGCTGGCCCCTAAAGACAACATGAAAGCATGGGTTGACCGCAAGCTGTTTATCCATAACCTTGGACATGCTGCAGCAGCATATTATTCTTATGACGCTGATCCTGACCTTGTATATCTTTATGAAGGACTTGCAATACCGGTCGTATATAAAAAAACAAGACTGGCAATGGAGCAATCAGCCCTTGTTCTCATGGTATTGTATCCTGATGAATTTACAGAAAAAGACTTGAATGATCATATATCCGACCTTTTACAAAGATTTCAGAACAAAGCACTGGGAGATACCATTCACAGGGTAGGATGTGATTTGCCCCGCAAGCTATCCCCTTCCGATCGCCTGGTAACACCTATAAAATATGCCATCCAACATAAGCTGCCTTACAACTATATCGCCCAGGCACTTCTCCTGGCTTTGAAATTCAATACCACTGACCACGAAGGGAAGATGCATCCTGAAGATATACGCTTTCATAAGCTGCTGGAAGAAAATGGCAGAGAGTGGGTGCTGAGGAATATATGCGGATTGAAAAGGGGGGAAATGAGTATTTGAGTAATTGATTAAATTAGTATGAGAGTATAAGTATGTATCGTCCTAAAAAAAAAGTGAATGAGTGGATAAGTGGATAAGTGGTTGAGTGGTTGAGTGGTTAAATTATTATCTTACAATTTGACACAGTTCGTAGAACAGTCTCACGGGGAGCACTCTGTATCGTCCTAAAAAAAGTTTACATTTTTTTGGTTAATACTACATTAATTTCTTTTACCTAAATCAGCCTTATTTTTTCCGCCTCAATAAACCGAATTGATTTAAAGAGCATGTTTCAGTTCGGCGGATTCTCATTCCGTCATTTTTTCCAGGGGTTGCTACCCCTGGCTATTATATTGATGCCCCTCCGGGGCAAGGCACACAGCATGGTGTATCGTCCTAAAAAAGGTTTACAAATTTTTGGTTAATACTAATTTAAATTTACAATTTACTTTCATAGCAAGGGGTAATTCTGAGCTTAAGCTTTGTTGGGTAAAAATGGATGGGGTTCGATACC
>Ga0209164_1001296_pt1 | contig 33787 bp, 56 predicted proteins | sample MTBNYHSulfiMetaG_FD_187458 | JGI IMG/M metagenome (GOLD analysis project Ga0209164, IMG submission 187458) | Enrichment culture microbial communities from rom New York Harbor, USA that are MTBE-degrading - MTBE-NYH (New York Harbor Sulfidogenic)... | ecosystem: Environmental > Aquatic > Marine >... | reverse complement strand
GTCACACAATCTTGATTTAATCATAGAACCTCCCTCGAATTTTTAATCATGACATTATAGATATGGCATTGCTGCGGGTCAAGACAATGGTTGTGTTAATTGGGGGAGAAACTCACCCGGCTAAATTTTTTCTTTCCCGAATTCCTCCCAGTTTTTTATTCAGGACAGGCTATTGACTTCCTGATACTTCGTTAATCATAATGCAATCTGTAGCGCTAACTTCATCAAAGGAGGTAAAAGACTATCATGCTCAGAATAACAGGATTGTGGATGGGGGTAATAGCGGTTGTTATTGGAATATTGATTTTAGCCGTACCCGACCTGCTGAGATGGGTCCTGGGGATTGGCTTTATCGTGGTTGGTTTACTAGCCATCCTGAGAAAGTGACACTGCGAATATAACCATAACCGGATCGGTCGCTACCATATCTTGCCCGAACTCATACCTCCGATAGCCAGGAATTATACATTGTAGCTCTTCCCTGACAATGCCTCGGTCGAAAGAGGGGCTAGTCCAGTTACCAGTTTTTTGAGGTATTTGGCCACTATCATACATTGGGGACATCGGTTTAGCACTCAAATTGAAATGTCATGTTATAATCTATCTTTAATTACTTATTAGGAGGAGGTTATTATGGATTGGTTTATGACTTCAGGTATCAGAGTCATTGTCATTATAGCTATTGCCGTCGCAGTCTACCTTATTTGTCGTCCGATAATACGTTCTATAATAAAAAGAATGGTGTCTAACCGGATGGCTGGTGAAGATGAAACGGAAATCCAGCAGCGGACAAACACATTATCTTCCATACTTGTCAAAATCGCCGGAATACTTATTCTGATTGTTGCAGTAATCACGATATTGCCTGAATTCGGTGTGAATATCACCTCCCTGATTGCCGCTATTGGTGTTGGAGGTTTAGCTATCGCTTTCGCTGCCCAGAACCTGATAAGGGACTTCATTTCGGGCTTCTTTATTCTCCTGGAAGACCAGTATGGAATCGGTGATGTGGTATCTATTGCGGGAATCGCTGGTGTTGTCGAGGATATCACTTTGCGGCGCACTGTACTTAGAGATTTAGATGCTAATGTACATTCAGTCCCTAATGGCAAGGTGGACCTGTCCACCAATATGACCAAGAAATTTTCCAGAGTCAATCTTAATGTGTCGGTAGGCTATGGCGAGAACCTGAAACATGTTATCGCTATTATCAACAGAATTTGCCAGGAGATGGCGGAAGACCCGCAGTGGAAAGATGATTTTATCACAACCCCCTCGGTCTTAAGGGTGGATAAGCTGGGCGATTCGGGCATAGATATTAAAATCCTGGGAGATACCAAGCCAGCGAAGCAGTGGGCTATTATGGGTGAACTACGGCTTCGCCTGAAAAATGCATTTGATAAGGAGGGTGTAGAAATACCCTGGCCCCACACGAAGGTATATTTCGGGAATGCCCCGACTGTTATCAGTGAAAACTAGCAGGCTGTCAAGCAGCGGAGCATCCGTCACTTAGAAATAATGCTGTTAAGGGACGGGAAATTTCGGTAAAGAATAGGGGGTATAGCATGGCTGTAAAACATTACGGAGAGGTATATAAGTGCAAAATCTGTGGCAACAAGGTGGAAGTAATAGAGGTCGGCGGAGGTACACTTATGTGCTGCGGTAAGGAAATGCAGAGCATAGAAGATAAAACTGAAACCACGGTAAACTTACCGGATTCCGGCGGATAAACTACTTACTTGTTGGGCAACTACATTATTACTGGAACGAGGGGCACTGAAGCACTTATAGCCAAGCCTGTTTACTTCCCCGAGAATTTCTTCCACGTATCCAAAAGTTCCTTAGCGTAGGGGTACCCCAGATAATGAACGTCGCAGGGAAATTTTTCACACCTAAAACAATAGTCCACCTTATTCTTTATGGCGCACTCAAGCACAGGGCAGGACATATCCAATCCCTTCAGTGTCTGCATGAACGCTGGCGCCTTCGGATCGTTCCCGGGAGCGCATCCTGGGCAAACCTCCTTCTCATGAAGGACACAGATTTCGCAAGCTATACCACATGCTGATGGCATTTTGCACCTCCTTCTCCTTTATCAAATTTCTATTCCCTTGCCCACGCAAATCCTCATTTACATATTACCACTGGATGTTCTTAAGTCAATATTCGCTGGGAAAAGCTGCAATTTGCCAAAGTTTTTCCGCCAGGGTTTCAACGTAGGCCCTGTTTTCCATCTTCAAAAGCCCAGATGCTTCAAAATAAAAATGTCCAGGCAGCGACTTCCAATAGTTGCAATTTTTAAAGACCTTTATTATACTTGAATTAGTGGTTATAAGCGTAGGTTACCACGTATCTGGGAAAGCTCTTTCGAGCTCACGAGCGAACGTTGGATGACCGAAACTCGAGCCAAGTATTATAAGAAAGGAGGTCATCCAATGGGATTTACAGACAAAACGCTAGAATGTTCTGACTGTGGTGCTACATTCACCTTTACCGCTGAGGAGCAAGAGTTCCATGCTAGTAAGGGATACACTAATGAACCCAAGCGTTGCCCAGCTTGCCGCGAAGCAAAGAGAGCCCAGTACAATAGCTCCCGCGGTTACAGATCTAGCCGCCAAATGCATTCCGCAGTATGTGTTGAGTGTGGCAAGGACTGCGAAGTGCCCTTTGAGCCGAGAGAGGGCAGGCCAGTATATTGTAGTGAATGCTACAACAAGATGAAATCAGACAGTCAGCAATAATTTAATGCGTCCGGACTCCCAAGGGGGTTGGAATCAAACCCAGCCCCCGAAGGCTTAGGACCAAAACAATTCAGCATGTTCTAAAAACTTTGGCTGCACGGAGTCTAATGCTAGAAAATTAAAAGGGGAGGTTAATATTGTGAATATATACGTAGGCAATTTATCTCGCGAGGTTACCGAGGATGAATTACGCAAGGAATTTGAGGCTTTTGGGCAAGTCACATCGGTAAACATCATCAAGGATAGGTACAGCGGCGAATCCAGAGGTTTTGGGTTCGTTGAAATGTCAACGAAATCTGAGGCCCAGGCTGCAATCAACGGGCTTAATGGAACATCATTGGGAGAGCGGACTCTCAGTGTTAGTGAGGCACGCCCTCGCACCGAAGGCGGCGGCAGGAGACCCTTTGGCGGTGGTGGTGGGTTTGGTGGAGGAGGTAGACGGCGCAGATACTAAGCTGACAGTATCTTACGAATTACGACCTTTATAGTAGTGCACTGAAGCTCCAGGCTGAGGAAGGGAAGTTTGTCTTTCCTTGTACCTCAGGACTATCATTGATACTAACTATATATACAATATCACTGTCACGCGTCACTAATACCAGAGACAATAGTATCGAAGCTGGACTCAATGGCTGAGAAGAAATAGAACGCGCCCACTCAAGAAATATAGAGCCGTTCTTCAGGTGTTGGGGACCTTTACCTAAATCTCAAGTGTCTTATCAAAATTAGCAATACGGCTACGCTGGAAACCTTGCCGCTCGAAGATGGCTTGCAGCTGTTTGTTATCCTCTGGAATGAGGGCACGAACCGTGTCAACACCTTCGGTTTGGCAATAATCCAGGAGCGCCTGAATTAATTTGCTGCCAATGCCGCGCCCCCGATAGTCAGGGTGAATAAGTATAGCGTGAATAATGCACACTTCAGTAAGCGGTACCATTAGATAAGTCGACCGGTTGATTGAAAAGCCAACTATTTTACCATCAATCTCAGCTACAAAACTCAAGTCAGGCGGTGTCCCGGGGTTAGCGGAAGTCAGGTCTTCATAACGGATAACATCACGCCCCGAGCCTCTAATTATCCTGTCAAGAGCCAGAACCTCATGAATATCACTACGTGTCATGCGCCGAATACTCACTTTAGCTCCTTTCGAGTTGCTCATCTTAAACACCTCCAGCGTTAGCATTGCCTAAAAACAATCCCTCCTCTATGAGGAGGTGGTAGCAGATAATCCAGTATGCTATGTGGGCTATTATACCCCCTTCTCCAACTCTCTATCAAGACCTTATACTGGCTGGTGATTCTTAGCAAGACAGAGCTTTCCAAGCCATTGACTATGATTGGGCGATACAGTATGCTTAAGTTGTATAAGTAGGAGGTACAATTAAATGAGCCAGTGGCATTATCATGTAGAAAAATACAACTTTAGAGAGTTAGTAAAACCAGGGTATTTAAATTCTCTTGGAGAAGAGGGCTGGGAGCTGGTTTGTTTGAAGAGACTATCAGGAACTGAGAAAGCAACTCAGATGCAATGGTTGGCAGTGTTTAAGAAGCAGCTTGTAGAAAAAGAAGGGTGACCGTGATTTCAGTGTTCCTGCCTTTCGTGTAGTCCAAGGCGTAGGTAGCACCAATGCCCAGTGGCATACACCCATACCAGTCCTGAGCAAGACTACATAAGACAATCTACAACCGTGAAATCATGATAGTCTTACTCTTTACTTTCCGTTTCCCGGGCGTGCAAATAAATGCCGACTGCCCAGCCAAGCCAGCAACCCAGGCTGAATATCAAGCTGGCGATTGCCAGTAGATACCACGATGTCGGAAAAAGCCCGAGAAGAGTAAGACTTGCCTCGCTAATAATTCCGACTATAGCGAATGCAACGCCGAGCAAAGTCGCAACACTGCCCATAACTCCCATGCGACCGCGATTGTGCTTGGTGAATTCGGGTCCCGTCCATAGTTCCATCATTGTTATCACCTCCTTTATTTTGTGGTTAGGATTTCGGTAATCCTATCCATCTTGGCGTTCTCTCTATGTATTCCCGGTAGGCATCACCGTATTTCTCAAGACACATGCGTTCTTCCGAGCCTGCATACATGAAGCCAAGACCTGTATACACAATGGATAGTAGCAGGAAAAGCCAAGAAGCCGCGGCTATACCTGCCCCTATTAACATTACCAACTGGGTGATGTACATGGGATGTCTGGAGTAGCGGTATAATCCCGTGGTTATCGGCTTCTCACCGATCGGGGTAGTAACAAAGGACACTATAACCATGACGAAGGTGACGACGCCAACCAGGGCAATAGGGAGACCTACGTAAAACCATATCGTGCCCAGACGCAACGGCAGGAAAATAGAGTATACGAAGGCAAGAACCCAGAGTACCCACGCAATACGGTTTACTGTCTTATGGGCCTCACCATATGACCTCATTGAGTCTTCCAGCACACCTTTATGAACCCTCATAATTATGGGCATAGGCAGGAAATTAATAAACATGAAAATCCAGGCATTCCAGATACCTATTTCAAAGGCCGGTATAGCTGGCATGATTCACTTCTTTTTCAAAAGATTCCTCGGTCAACATATAGGTTGGAGACTGAGTGTAGTCCTCGGTAATTTTATTGTCAATAGAAACCTGGTCGCCGGCGCAAAGGGATACCGCCTTACAGGACAGGGTAATTTAAATGCCAAACCCTGAACCTGAAAAATGCTTGAAGAGTTACTAGGAATAGGCCACCAGTATCAAAAAGTGATATGACTGTCCCTAGCCGTATGTTCACAGTCCTGCGTAGTCACGTCAAATCTCTACGAGCAGTAATCGACGGGAATAAAAATGGTAGCCGTCTTATGGCTCATTTCTAACCAAAAAATTTCTTTTTAGCTGAAGCTGCGGCCAGGGGAGCTATTGCTATCCACAGTGTAATGTTTATCAGCATGGCTGTGACGTAGTTAATATCCACACTGATACCAAGCCGCGTAGCAATAACATCCCAGAGAAGCATGAGGAATAATGAACTCAAGAAGAAACCCGGTATCGCCGCCAATATTCTAAAGTAACCCATTTTAGACCTCCTTTGTTTTATTCTTGTAGCACAGACTCAATTTCTTGATAAGCTTGGGAGAGAATCTGGCGAATCTGCTCTGCTTTATCGGTATCCAGGCTGCGAAAACCGCTACCGAGCAGATCTTCAAGCGCATGGTACTCCTTCATTACCATGACCATCCTGCCAATATTCTTAAAGCTCCACTTATGTTTCATCTGTCTTCTCACGCCATCGGCGATATTACTCTGATCCGTCAGAAACTTAAGACCTTCTTCGGTAATCGAGTAAATCCTTTTGCCTTCCTGCTCATTGGAACTGGCATATCCCATTTCTTCCAGCATTTGGAGAGTAGGGTAGATAACTCCGGGGCTCGGCTTATAAAAACCGTAGGACTGTTCCTCAAGCTCCCGGATGATGTCATAACCGTGCCTTGGCTTATCCTTCAACAGGTCTAATATTACGTATTTGAGGTCACCCTTATGAAATGAGGTCCCTCTCCGTGAACTTCGGAAAAATCGCTCTTCGTGAAACATCCTGTCTCTAAACATTTAAAACTCCTTTTCGCCACATTAACTAATGTGGCATAAATAATATCTAGATATATCTAGATATTATTATACACCCTATCCCTGTTTTGTCAAGAGGTCTTTAAACGAGGGGGTGATAAACCTTAAAGAAAAATTTGTAATTCAATTACCTATGGTCGGCATTGGAGAATAGTTCCGAACTTTTATTTGAGAAGAGGTATGCGGTAGGGTTATTTGGCGGGTAGATTATCAAGGACCCTTTTCATGTTTCCCCTATATTCTTCAAAAGCATTTCGTCCCTGGTCGTTAAGTCGAACAGTAGTGTGGGGTTTTTTACCTAGAAATTCCTTTTCGATAACCACGTAACCGGCGGCTTCTAACTTACTCAGGTGCGCGGACAGATTACCCCACGTCATGCCGGTTTGACGTATTAGGAAAAGGAAATCGGCAACTTCGACAACATACAGGTAGGCCATCAGCGTATACCGTGAAGGTTCATGGATTAGCTTGTCAATTTTGGTGATAGGTTCCTGACCCTCACCACTATTGTCGGTCACTATTTTGTGCCTCCTCAACCATCTTGGGATACTTGCGTAGAAAGCTGATTAATATCCCCAGACCGATTAGTACTATGATACCGCCGGCACCGATAAAGCCGAATTCCCATCGAATACTCAGCCACAGGTGAAAAACTGCTCCAAGAAAGATTAATGCTGCATACAGATAGAAGCGGTTAACTCTCGCCCAGTAGGCGGCAAAACAGACTATTGCTGCTAGCATTCCGTTAAATACTAACGGAAAGTAGTCGGCGAGCCACTGTGGCCTCGTACCGATCCCCCACAGCACAGGCATCATCACTGCTACTAAGAGCACTGCTGTCCCCAGAATAAGAAACCGTGCTGTTATTCTCCGTCGACTCGTTGAACTAAATCTGACGTAGCCAATACGCGGGTAGGTGAGCCACTTTTTAATTCCCCATATCGTAAAATATATACCTATGAAAAAGACGCCTGGCAAGTAGACCGATTCAGTTAGTATAGTAATACCCCATCCCAGTATAAAAAGCCCTAAGAATATGTCCCAAAGACCGTCCTGGAAAAATGACATGTAGACCTTGCGCTGGATTTCCTTCAAATTGATATCTTCTACCATGGTGAACCTCCCTCTAATCATTTTATAAATATTATACTTTGCATTACAAAGTTCTTTACGGTAATTATATCACACCGCATGAGTTTGTCAAGAGGTTTCAGGAGGTTTATGAAGGAAATTTTTCTGGACTATCAGGTGGAAGGTAATATCATTACCCATGGTGGGCGGTAGAGGACTTGAACCTCTGACCTCCTGTGTGTAAGACAGGCGCTCTCACCACTGAGCTAACCGCCCATGGTACGCCTGGCGGGATTTGAACCCGCGACCTCAGCCTCCGCAGGGCTGCGCTCTATCCAGCTGAGCTACAGGCGCATATACACCCCGAAAAGCCCCTCGCTTCGCTCAGTGTACTTTTCGGGGACCCCATTTAATTAAATACCTCATTCAATTGGTGCCGAAGGAGGGATTTGAACCCTCACGTCCATAAGGACACTACGCCCTGAACGTAGCGCGTCTGCCTTTCCGCCACTTCGGCATCTAATCCCCTGCCTCAAATTCTCTCTTTGCCAGGGCGATACAAACAATTGCCAGTATCCCCAAAATGCCTAATGGAAGGACGCAAACAGCCCCGGCTAAAGACAGGCCAAAACTTCTCCTTCTTAATGCCCAGATGCCACCTAATATGGCTATTATACCCAAAACAACAAGAAGTCCTCCCATAATAATAAACAAAGGTGAGTCGACAGGTATAATATGTTCAAACCAGATACCTGGATATAACGAAAAGTCCCACAGCCTGAACTGTATGCCGAGCTTTGCTGAAGCCAGCATCATCCCTCCCCCATTTATCTCAAATGCCCCCGCTACGATGCTTAAGACACCGCCAGCGCTGAGGAACCCTAACCTGTCACTACCATTAGAAGCCATTTCCTTTTCTCCTCATTTTATGGTGGGCAGTACAGGATTTCAACCTGCAACCTCAAGGGCACTACGCCCTGAACGTAGCGCGCCTGCCTTTCCACCCCTTCGGCATCTAACTTTCTGCCCCAAATTCTCTCTTTGATAGGGAGACAAAAATAACTGCCAGTATCCCCAAAATGCTTGATGGAAGGGCGCAGATAGCTCCGGCTAAGGACAGGCCAAAATTTCTCCTTCTTAAGGCCGAGACGCCACCTACTATGGCGACTATACCCAGAGCAAGAAGAGGTACTCCCACTATGATCAACCAAAATGGGATAACAGGTATAATGTGCCCCCACCAATCGCCTGGATGGGAGGGAATAAGCGCCAACCTGATCAGTATTCTAATACCTACCGTTAGAAGCGCTATTATCACTCCGCCAATTACCTCAAGTGCCCCCGCTATTATGCTTAAGACTCCGCCAGCGGTAAGTAACCCGCCCCTACTATCACCATTAGATGCCATTTTTCTTTCCTCCTTATTCTATGGTGGGCAGTACTGGACTTGAACCAGTGACCTCTTGCGTGTGAAGCAAGCGCTCTAACCACTGAGCTAACCGCCCACACCTTCATACCTATTATTAAGATATATTAACTTTACCATACACGCAAGAGGCCTCGCAATTAAATCACTATACCTATTTAATAACTAGACTTCCGACAAAAGAACAGTCATTTACAGGATTATAAAATCAAGACATTAACTTCTATGTATATCTCCCCTTGCTTCTTCTCTTTTTCTTTCTCTTCTCTTGCAGTGGCCTGTCGCAAGCAAACCACCATCGGACTCTCGCTTTGCACCAAAATGCCCTCAAAGGCACTTCAGAGCCCCTACAAGCCTTATCAATTAGCTCTCTCTTCCCCTTAGTCCACTCCGAAAACTTCGCTCTTCCTATTCCCTGGACTAAATAATCATGGAGTAGTGCTTATCAGTTCACCTTCTAAATGAAAACCCATTCTGCCCGGGGCGTGCAAAACGCGGTTTTACGCACTTTACTACAAGATTGTCAATTATGAGTGTTGCGACTGCCTTCCTAACGGTGTCAGTGAGAGCGCGGCTTGGGCGCCAAATAGACGAGAACAACTGCCAGCAAAGTTATTATAATGCCGCTTAGAAAGGCCAAAGAATAACTTCCAGTGGTGTCAAATATCCACCCACCATATACTGGACCTATCATTAAACCCAACGTATTCACCATGCCCGCAGCTCCGTAGATAGCGCTAAAATGACTTCCACCGAAGTAATCAGTGAGGAGACCCGGTAGTATTGGCGTCAGCCCACCAACGCCAACACCTATAAGACAAGAATAGATATACAGCATGGTCAAATTGGTAGTTTTTAGGAGAATGACGAAAGCTACTACCTGCAGGCTGGCTGCAATCATCATTACGTATCTCTTGTCCATGATGTCGCCAAGCTTGCCAAACCCCAGGCGGCCGGGGATGCTGAAGGCACAAAGCAGACCTACGGCCCCAGCAGCTGCTACTCTGTCTATTCCTATATCCACAGCAAACGCTACTTGATGGGTCAGCCCTATCAAATAGGCCCAGAGCCACAGCAGTGTGCCTATGGATATTAACCAGAATGACTTTTGTCTTAATGCCTGCCCGATGGTAGCATCTCTAATTTTCGATCCTTCTTGTTGCTCTCGACCGGGTGCGACCTTTCGCCCTCCCGGTGTCCGCATGCTAATAATGCTTATGGGAATGCCAACCACTATCACTATTCCAGCCATGAAGGCAAAAGCAGTCTGCCAATCATACCTGGCGATGAGCCATCCGGCCAGCGGGGCCATAACTACTCCACCCACTCCCATCCCGGTTGTAGCTATACCTAAAGCTGTACTTTTGCCGCGGTCAAACCAGGCCTCAACAGCTGTCATAGTAGGAACTGCCTCTATGCCCGCCATGCCTGCCGACAGGACGAGGCCATAATATAGGTAGAATTGCCAGGGCTCATTAACAGTTGTGAGCAGTAGGAAGCCGAGTCCAGCTATGATAGTCCCGCACACCATTACTGGTCGCAAGCCAATCTTATGAATCAACCCCCCAACAAGTAAACCCATCGCACCAAGGACAAAAGTCCCTATTGTCAACGCAAGGGCTACCTGTGTCCGTGCCCATTCCATCTCCCTCACCATTACGTCAAAGAACACAGGAAAGGCATAAAAATGTGTTCCCATTGAGCAAAACAGTAGAAGAAATGCTCCACCTACTACCCACCAGCCATGGTATATTCTCTTCATATGCCAGCCTGTCGAACGTGCAAACTCAAAGAGGATTGATAAGGAATGATAAGGTGCTACCCGAGTCGTTCCAAATCGACACGCTGAAGAAGCTTCATTTTTTCTTTAACTTCTCTGATAGTCTCTTCAGCTATAACTTCAGCTCGATTAGCTCCATCGGTAAGAACTTGAGCAACATAACCAGGCTTGGAGGCTAAAGCAGCCCGCCTTTCCCGGAAGGGTTCTAGACTCGAACTGATGCTCTGGGCCAGTATCTTCTTGCAGTCCACGCAGCCGATGCGAGCGCCACGACATTCTGAGGCAATTTCCTCTACCCGGGCCGGGGTGAAAAAATTATGGAGACGGAAAACATTACACACTTCAGGATGCCCCGGGTCAGAGCGGTACCTCCGCGCCGGGTCTGTAAAGGCGACCATTACGCGCTCCGAGATTTCTTCTGGAGAAGCGGCTATTTCAATTTGGTTATTATAGCTTTTGCTCATCTTCTGCACCCCATCCAGACCTAAAACTAAAGGAAAGTTGGTGAGCTTTGCCTGTGGCTCAGGAAATACAAACCCGAAAAGGGAGTTAAACCGGCGCACTATCTCACGAGCCAGTTCAAGATGAGGAAGCTGGTCCTCGCCTACAGGAACGACTTCTCCCTTATAAAGGGCAATATCGGCAGTCATAAGAACAGGATAACCCACCAGCCCATAATTGACGTTATGTGGCTGCATCTTAACCTTCTCCTTGAATGTCGGAACACGTAACAACCAGCCTAAAGGAGTGACCATGCTGAACAAAGTATGGAGCTCCTCCACTTGAGGAACATGGGACTGAACGAATATGATACTTTTCTGCGGGTCAATGCCCGCCGCCAGCCAGTCAAGCACCATTTCGTAAATATCTTCCCGAAGGGATTCTGTGTTTTCCAGAGTGGTGAGAGCATGAATATCCACCACGCAATAGACGCAGTCATATTCATCCTGAAGAGTGATGAAATTCTGTACCGCTCCCAGGTAGTTACCAATATGTTGTCTGCCTGTGGGGCGGAAGCCAGAGAAAACGCGTTTTCTCATTTATTTGTGGCAAAGTTTAGCACATAGAATAAACGGGTAACAAGGCTAGGGCAAATTGGCTGAGAGTGTCTACCTGAGCAAGCTACTCAAGCAAGGCTCTTGTTGACTTTTTCAGATAATTAGAGTAATTTTTTCAGCATTCTTGTGAGACATAAATCACATACATAAAGCTATCTCACGATTTACAATCAATTTAAACAAAGGAGGAGGCATACGATGGGCAATACCAAAGACAACTTGGAGGCTGCTTTTGCTGGAGAAAGCCAGGCCAACCGTAAGTATTTATTCTTTGCTGAAAAGGCCGAGCAAGAGGGACATAAACAGGTAGCAAAGCTGTTTCGTGCTGCAGCCGATGCCGAGACAGCTCATGCCAGAAATCACCTGAAGGTTATGCAGGGAATAAAATCAACCAGAGAAAATCTGCTGGCCGCAAAGGGTGGCGAGAATCATGAGTTCACCGAAATGTATCCTGCATTCATAAAACAGGCGGAAGCCGAGGGCGAAGACAAAGCCAAAGACACCTTTGACCTGGCAAATAAAGTCGAGCAAATTCATCATGGCTTGTTTGACGCCGCCCTGAGCAAGGTTGAAAAGGGTGAGACTATTGCGGAGAAACCGATTTACGTTTGCCAATACTGCGGCAACACGGTTGAGGGGGAAGCCCCTGAAAAATGTCCCATCTGCGGAGCGCCCAGGAAAATGTTCAAGCTCATAGAGTAGCTGAACTAGAAGAAATCCCGGTGCGCGGCAGGAAAGCTGGTGGAAAGATTGGGTAAGACGATAGGGTTGGAACAATTCTTCACAGTTCTTCATGGCTACAGCGCTACCTGCAGATTTGTATGGAGGTGATGCGAAATGGCTGAAATAAAGGTGGATTGCAGGGGTGAAACTTGCCCTGTTCCTTTGGTTGAGACTCGCAAGGCTTTAAGGAAAGCAAAAGATGGCGATATTGTGGAGGTAATCGGAACACATCCTGCTTCCAAGAAAGAGATACCGATGGCGGTAAAGGCTTTGGGACTGGAGCTCATCGATGTGCAGGAGGAAGGTGAGTTGTGGAAAATAAAAATACGTAAGTAGGAGGAGGAAGAGACTATGGCTGGCAAAGTTACTATAATAGTTCATAGCGGCGACATGGATAAGGTGTATAGCGCCTTTATTGTAGCCAACGGAGCCCTCGCTATGGGGATGGAAGCATCGCTGTTCTTCACCTTCTGGGGTCTCCAGCGCCTCAAGAAAGGGGCGCTGGAAAAGGGGCCTTTATCTAAAATGCACATGCTGGGCCTCGGTAAATGGATGGTGAAGCGGAGGATGAAGAAAGCCGGGGCGGCATCTCTGGGGAGGCTGCTACAGGACTTCCACGAGCTTGGAGGGAAGATACTCGCCTGCGACATGACAATGCAGATAATGGGCATAAATAAAGAAGACCTCCGTGACGATTTGATATCGGATTACTGCGCAGTTGGTACCTACATAGATGAGGCCAAGGATTCAACAATAACACTGTTTATATGACGGGGGAGGAAATGGCAGACAAACTTATTTACCTGGACAACGCAGCGGCTACTCGTTTGGATGAGCGGGTGCTGGAGGCGATGAGGCCATATTTCTTTGATACATACGCGGTTGCCACCTCAGAGTTTGGCTATTCTCAGGGAATAGAAGCTCGAGAGACGTTAGACGAAGCCAGATCGGCTCTGGCTAATGCTTTAGGTGCCACCCCCGAAGAGTTTATTTTCACTTCGGGAAGCACCGAGTCCTCCAACATTGCCCTCAAAGGAGTGGCGCTGGCCCTTGGTAAGAAGAAAGGCAAACACATAATTGTGTCAAAGATCGAGGATTTCCCTGTGCTTCACAGCGCACAAGCGCTGGAAAAACAGGGCTTTCAGGTAACCTATCTTGATGTGGATGAGGATGGCTTCGTGGACCTTGACCAGCTCAGAGGTTCCATAAACAATGAGACCATTCTTGTTTCCATCCAGCATGCCAACCAGGAAATAGGTACCATCCAGGATATCGAAGCTGTTGGTAGTATCTGCCGTGAAAAAGAGGTGCCTTTCCACACTGATGCTACTCATACCTTTACGCGAGTCCCTCTGGACATGAAGAAGATAGCTGTGGACCTGGTCACTGTATCGGCACACACCATCCACGGCCCCAAGGGCACAGGAGGCCTGTGTATCCGCCAAGGAACACAAATAGCTAAGTGGATGGACGGCGGATTTCAGGAATTCAATCTCCGGGCGGGGCTGGAAAATATACCCGGGGCGGTGGGATTTGCCAAAGCTGTGAAACTGGTCACCCCAGAAGAAACTAAGCGCCTGCAAGAAATGCGTGACCGCCTTATTGACCGCATGCTTGCCAAGATACCACACAGTACCCTGAATGGCCCTCGCCGGAAGAGGCTCCCACAGAATGCCAATATTACCTTCCACTTTGTGGAGGGCGAGTCCATCACCCTGCATCTCGACATGCGTGGTTTTGCCGTGAGCACCGGTTCTGCATGTTTCAGCCGCTCTCTGGAGGCCAGCCACGTCATCACTGGGATAGGCGGCGACCACGAAAGGGCACATGGGTCAATACGCTTTACCTTTGGGCGTTATAACACCATGGAAGACGTGGATGCCGTGGTCCAGGCATTAGCCGAGATAGTGGAAGAACTGAGAAGCATCAGTCCCTTGGGAAAAAGCGAAGAAAAGGAGGAGACTTAGAGATGAAATTTCCATATACTGACATAGTACTGGAACACTTCCGACACCCCCGCAACGTGGGTAAAATTGAGAATCCCGATGGCAAGGCAACCGAAGGCAGCCCGGCCTGTGGGGACATGGTATCTGTTTATATAAAAGTTGACCCCAAGACGAATACTATCGCGGATGTCAAGTTTGAGTCCTACGGCTGTGCTTCCAACATAGCCACCGGCTCTATAATTACGGAGCTGGCCAAGGGAAAGACATTGGATGAAGCAAAGAACATTACCTGGAAAGAAGCTTCGGAAGCCCTGGGGGGACTTCCCAAAATTAAAGCCCATTGCTCGGTACTTGCTGTAGAAGGCCTGCGCTCGGCTATACAAAACTATGAAGAGCGCCACGGCCTGGTCAAAGAAAAGAAGCCGACCACGGTGGAGATAGTCCGTCAGCGCCTCAGGAAAGTCGTAAACCCTCTGACCGGGTTAAACGTGGTACGCACAAACCTGGTGCAAGATATTAAGGTAAAAGATGGAACTGTCCGGGTGCTTGTTGATTTGCCTCGAGACCACCAGTTTGCTCACAATATAAAGGACGAGATACTGGAGAAGATAGAGACCTTATGGGACGTCAAAGAGGTAGTGGTCGAATTCACAGAATAGCATATAAGCTAAAAGAGCTATCTGGTAGCGCATACCGGGTTCGATTGCCAGCACACGCCCACTAATAAGACGTAGAAATTCAGCCTTCGATGAATTCTCTGATATAGGAATTAACCAGTCCCGGCTTTTCATGAATGACCCAGTGCGAGCCATCGGGAATGCGCTTGACGGTCAGGTCTGGTACGTACTTTTCCAGACCTTCAAGATTTCCCGTAAGCAGGTACTTATCTTTCTCACCCCAGATAACCAGCGTCGGCACCGCGACCGTTAACAAGGAAGGGTCTGCCGACAAGATATCGTCGCTTTCACCTGTAAAAGAGCCGAGATGAGTGGCCCGATAATAGTTTAAACCGCCGGTCAGCGCGCCGGGCTGTGACCAGGCTTCAATATACGCTTTCTTATCTTCTTCTGTGAAATAGCCCTGTTTTAACCCATCCTCCAGCAGGTTACTAGCAAGCAAAGCATAGTTGTTTCTAGACAGTATTTCTTCAGCCTTAGAGGTACGATGCACCAGAATATACTGGCTGGCTTTCTGTTGCGCCGGATTATCACGGAGCTCACGCACAAAGGTAATGGGATGTGGGGCATTTATGATTATGAGCTTCTCAAGGTATTCAGGATGCCGCATGGCGAACGGCCAGGCCACCCCACCACCCCAATCATGAGCCACCAGAAAGAACCTCTTGTAGCCAAGGTACTCGGCAAGAGCACGTACGTCTTCAATCAGATATTTAATTCGATATTGTTTTACATCGGTAGGTTTTGATGACAGATTATAGCCGCGCATATCTGGAGCTACAGCCTGGTAATCTCGTCCGAACTCGGCAATTTGGTTCTTCCATTCATACCAGAACTCGGGAAAACCGTGGAGGAACATTATCAATTTCCCCTTGCCCACCGTTACATAGTGGAGGCGTATGTTATTGACATCAGCATATTTATGTTCGAACACATTGTTCCTTAGCGGCATAGTATCCTCCTTAATCCCGTATTATACTCAAATCGATATCATAGTGAATTCAGATAAATTATCAGAGCGAATTTGTTCTGGTATTCCTCTTGGCGCTACCCTTGATAAAGACAGAACTTCCTCAAAGGAAGCCCTATATATTAACAGAATTGGTAGCGCATACCGGATTCGAACCGGTGATCTCCTCCTTGAGAGGGAGGTGTCCTAGGCCTCTAGACGAATGCGCCACACCAGCTGAACACTCGAGCCCTATATAGAACTTCCTGAGACCAGACTTAGTCCCGAGATTACGCCAGCTACTTAGGAAGTCAGGCTCCTTGTCGCCGCAGCCATAACTATTATACAACAGAAATACAACAGGCAATACAGGGTTCAGATTCGTTTACGGGGATTTTCCTGGACAATTCCTATGCGGCTTCATAATTGAAATTGCGTGCACTTTGTTATAGCTTGAAGTTTCCCTTGAAATATGTATGCTTCACATCTTTGGCTTTTGTTTTTGCCCATGATTCCAAGCCCATTTTCTGCATTAAACACAGATTAAAAACTTTAGTATTGTGTGGTACTTCGGATGCTCTGTCTGCATAGGGGTGAAGATTGTCACATGGAAAGTCAGAACACTGATAACAAAAGTCAAGCTTTCTTTTCGTGATGCACCTGTAAACATTACAGGGTTCAGTCCAGTTAAGAAAATCTGGCTTCCCTGCCTCTTCACGACACCCTTTACATACCGCCTGCTCAAGTGGGATGCCAAGGTTCTTGGAAATTTTGGCTCTCAGATCCTCATTCTCACTCGCTAGGTACATTAAACAGTTAAAACAATCTAATCCGCACGGCGCAGTCATCCATTTATAGTTCATGATTTTACCTCTCTTTCACTTCTTTCTTTTACACTAATTAGAGGATAGTTTGAGGTGATTTTATTACCTTTCCTAGCTGAGCAGTCGGGACACATATTGAGCTTTTTCAGCCCCGACTTAGTACCAGGATTGCGTGAACTGATTACTAAAGCTGTGGTCACGGCCATAAATTATATAACTATATAACAAATTAGGTAAAGAGAAATCATGTGTTTGGTCAAACATCAAACGGAATATAGCCCTAGTTCGGTTCATTTACTTTTCGGAACGCACACAGATATATCGAAGCGCGTGAGTATGCGGCTTTCCTCCGTGGTCTTCAGGGTCTTCTACCATACCCATGTCAACCAAATCATATTTAACAAAATGCGCTTTCAAATCAGCTTCAGTAAAATAATGGGCTGGCCTACCAGGCCGACTTTCAAATGTATTTCTCTCTACTTCTCTTCCCTTTCCGAAAGTCGATTCTTTCTCTGAGAAAACGGTGAAAAACATTAGTCCGCCTTCATTAAGCTTATAGTCACACCGTTGGATAAATATATATCGGTCGTTTTCACGAAAGAGGTGAAGCACGTTAAAGCAATAAATGGCATCATATATATTTGTGTCAAATGACATATCTAAGACTGATGCATTATAGAATCGGGAAAGAGGGTCAAATTCACGTGCTAGATTGCAGGCCACTGATGAAATTTCGACTCCGGTTACATCAAAACCGCAAGTGGAGAGGAATTTTGTGTGCCTTCCGTAGCCTGAGCCTGGTATTAGTACACTTCTTACATTAGCACTGCGAAACAACTCAAGTGCATACTGTGTCGTCCTACTTGGCAATTCCCCCCATATTTTGCCCTCATCTTCAAACCTCTTATCCCAGTAATCTTTTACGTATTCGCTCATAGAATTTGCCCCAAGGAGAGAATGCAAAACAGAAAAACGATAAAAGTTATATAGTGGTAATTATATTACATTAAATGAATTGGCTGGGGATCCAGGATTCGAACCTGGCCTAACTGATCCAGAGTCAGTCGTCCTACCGCTAGACTAATCCCCAGCAGGTTCACATTATAGCTGTTTATTTTGTCTAGAGCAATAGCACGATGTCTACAAAGTTGGGTTTAAAGAAAACCAGAAAAATCAGCTCCTCGCTGCCAAGTGATAAGTCGGAGCACGGTTAGCGCTTGGTATACTGTGGGGCTTTACGAGCTCGCTTGAGTCCGTACTTCTTACGTTCTTTTACTCTAGCATCCCGAGTAAGCAAGCCTTCTTTACGTAACGCGGGCTTAAATAGTTCGTTTTCCTTAACAAGAGCTCGAGCAATGCCATGACGAATGGCTCCAGCCTGACCACTGAGACCACCGCCATTCACCTTCACCATTACACAAAATTTGCCCATGTTATCCGTAGCCAGTAAAGGATGTTCAATCATATGGCGATGCTCGACGCGAGGGAAAGCTTCTTGATAAGGCTTATCATTGATGATTATCTCCCCCTTGCCAGGGAAAAGCCTGACTTGGGCTATAGCACATTTGCGTTTACCCGTTCCCCAAACGTAACTTTCCTCGCTCATAAGTTATCACCTTTCCTTTGGTAATATTTCGCTTTCTTCGCTCTTGGTCACTCTGGGCCCTTCGCTTCGCTCAGGGCGACGAAAGGAAACCTGGGCCTGGTGAGGATGCTCATTTCCAGGATAAACCTTCAGTTTCTTAAACATAGCTCTGCCTAAACTATTATGAGGCAACATCCCCTTAACCGCAAGTTCAATCACCCGGCCAGGGTCTTTACCAAATAGTTCCTCAAACCTCTGGCTCTTTAAGCCGCCGGGATATCCAGAATGTCTATAATAAATCTTTTGTTCGGCTTTCTTCCCGGTCACCTTCACTTTGGCAGCATTAATTACCACAACATAGTCGCCGGTATCAATATGAGGGGCATAAATCGGCTTATGCTTGCCCATAAGCAAATTAGCTACCTGCGTCGCTATTTTTCCCAAAGTTTTATCCGCAGCATCAATCACCCACCACTCCCGCTCGATATCCTTAGCTTTAGGACTATAAGTTTTCATCTCTAGCTTCCCAAGGGCTTAGGATAATTGACCTTCTTAAGACACAGGCCACAAGCATGGGAGACGGGACCCGCTAAACCCAAACTCTTTGCCTCCATTATATCACGAAAATCTTCGACACCCATCTTACCTAAGCCCAGCCTGATTAAAAGACCTACGGTGCTTCGTACCTGGTGAGGCAAAAAGGAATTAGCCACGATACGGAAAACGGTGAATCCCCCTTTTTTCTCGATTCCCGCTTCATAAACATTACGCAACGTGCTCTTGCTGCCATCCAAAGAACTAGCAAAGGAGGCAAAATCATGCTCACCTCGGATAAGCTGGCAGGCCTCATCCATCGCCTGTATGTCTAGCATTTTGGGCATAAATAAAGCAAACCTTTGACTAAACGGCGATCGGGTATCGCTATTTAAAATATAATAATGGTACTCACGGCTCAGGGCATCGCGCCGGACATTAAAATCATCGCCAGCCCTGTAAGCTGCTTTGACCGCGATATCTCCGGGTAAATAATAATTCAATGCTCTAACCAGCGTCATGGTATCCAATGTAGATTTCGCCCAGAAGCCCACCACCTGTCCCTTGGCATGCACACCGGCATCAGTTCTGCTAGCTGCCATAACCCGGCTGCTTTGCCCGCAAAATCGCCTTATAGCTTGCTCAAGCTCATTTTGAATGGTAGGCAAGCCAACTTGCCATTGAAAACCATGATATTGGGTGCCGTCATATTCGATAAGCAAAATAAACTTATTTAACCAATTCAATTTGAACCATAGGCGCGTTATCACCAGGGCGGGATCCCAGCTTTAGCAACCTCGTATAACCACCGCTACGGTCAGCATAGCCTGGAGCAATTTCAGCAAATAGCTTGTCAACTACTTTTTTATCAGTAATAAAAGCTAAGGCTTCCCGCCTTGAGGCAAGGCTGCCATCCTTACCTAAAGTAATCATCTTTTCCGCTAAACTACGAACCTCTTTAGCTTTAGCCTCAGTGGTGGTTATCTTTTCATGAGCCAAAAGCGCGGTAACTTGATTTCGATATACAGCCCACCTGTGCTCTGTCGGCCTACTTAAGTTCCGTCCTGCTACCTTGTGTCTCATTCTCTTTTTTTCTTAGAAACAGGAGAGCCTACCTTTTCCATTAATTCTTCCACTTCGGCTCGAGACTTTGCCCCCAAACCAGGCAACGGTGGCAAACCTTCATTGCTTTTCTCTATTAATTGTCCCAGAGTGAAAATACCCGCTCTCCTCAAACTGTTATAGGAGCGAGTTGATAAATTTAGTTCTTCCAGAGGGGTATCATATTGCTCGGGCAAAAGGGATAAAGTTCTAGCCATGGGAACTTCAAGATCCCTGAAGGAAGAAAACTGATTAATTAAGATGATAGCACTTTGACTAAGCGCCTCCCAGGGAAAAATGGTAGCATCAGTCCAAATCTCCAGGATGAGCTTTTCCGGACTTCCTTCCTGGCCAGGCTTGATAGATTCTACAGAAAAATTAACTTCCCGCACTGGGGTGAAGATGGCATCTACCGGCAGTGCTCCCACAGGTAAACCGTCAGCTGATTTAGCCAGCACATAACCTCTCCCCAACTCCACATTAAGTTCGACATAAAGCTTGGCTTGGGGGGAGTCTAAAGAAGCTAAATAAAGTTCCGGATTGGCAATGCGAAAGTCAGCCGAGGGTTTAATATCACCTGCACAGACCTTGCCTTCCCCCTCTACTTCCAAGAACAACTGCCCGGGTTGACGGGAAAGAGGGCAGAGTCTCAGTTGCTTGATATTCATTAAGAACTCCATAGCATCCTCTTTCACATAAGGAATGGGAGAGAATTCATGCTGAATTCCTTCGATCTTGACCCAGGTTACCGCAGCACCAGGTAAAGAACTGAGAAGCACACGCCGCAAGGTATTACCTAAAGTGATACCAAAACCTGGCTCTAGAGGTTCAGCAAGAAAGCGGCCATAATTACCGGTGCTTTCGACACAAGTTACAGTGGGGATAGACAATTCGAGCATAGCTCACCTCGAGTAATATTCAACAATAGCTTTCTCACCAAATCCAGCTTCAATGTCATCCTTGCCAGGCAAATTTAACACTCTACCTGTCATGCTTTCTTTGTCCAAGCTTAACCAATTAGGGATAATCTTTTCCTCAACTTCCTCAGCTACTCTTTTATAATATTCCGTTTTTTTACTAGCTTCTCGCCATTTTATAACGTCTCCCGACTTCACCAGACAGGAAGGAATATCTGTTTTGCGATCATTGACAGTTATATGGCCATGCCGAACTATTTGCCTGGCTTGGGCACGTGAGTCAGCAAAGCCCAAGCGATAAACCAAATTATCCAATCTCCGTTCCAGCAATATGAGAAGGTTTTCTCCAGTAGCACTAGGGCCTTTTTTGGCCTCGACAAAAAACCTACGAAATTGTCGCTCCAGGACACCATAGCTAAAGCGAACCTTTTGCTTTTCGCGCAATTGAAGTCCGCGGTCGGAAATCCCTCTGCGCCTTCGAGTTGTAGGATGCCCGCCGGGAGGAGCATTCCTTTTTTCTAAAGGACATTGAGGTGTAGTGCACTTCCCGCCTTTGAGCATCAGCTTGTCCCCAAAACGACGACATAGACGACAAGCCGGGCCTGTATAGCGCGCCATTTTATACTCTTCGCCTCCCTCGTGGACGACAGCCATTATGGGGGATAGGAGTCACGTCTCTGATAGCTGTAACATTAATCCCAGAGGCCTGTAAGGCGCGAATAGCTGCTTCTCGTCCACTACCAGGGCCTTTAATATACACCTCAACTCGGCGCAAGCCATCACCCATTGCTCGATGTGCTGCATCTCTGGCAGCTATTTGGGCAGCGTAAGGGGTTCCTTTCCTGGAACCCTTGAATCCTGCAGTACCAGAACTCCCCCAGGCGATAACGTTACCTTCCATATCAGTAATGGTAACGGTCGTGTTATTGAAAGTGGATTGGATGTAAGCTTTGCCTTCGTTAACTTTTTTATGAGTTTTACGAGCCCTTTTCTTTTTCGGCATTTGTTAAAAACAAGCTCCTTACTTTTTACCTACGCCACGTCTTTGCCCTCGACCGGCCACTGTTTTCCTGGGCCCTCTTTTAGTTCGGGCATTTGTGCGCGTTCTCTGTCCATGGACTGGTAACCTCATGCGGTGTCTTGTGCCTCGATGGCAACTGATTTCAATAAGCCGCTTTATATTAGATTGAACCTCCCTCCTAAGGTCGCCTTCCACTTTGTATTGTTTGTCAAGAACATCTCGAATCTGACCAGTCTGTTCCTCACTAAGTTCCTTAGCTCTAAGGCTAGGATCGACACCAGCGGCAGCCAAAATGTGCTGGCTTGCTGAAGCACCAATGCCATAAATGTGCTGCAAAGCTACCCAAATTGGCTTATCTTTAGGAAGATCTACACCAGCAATACGTGCCATTTTTTATCACCCTTGCCTCTGTTTGTGCTTTGGGTTCTCGCAGATAACCCTAACCACCCCCTCCCGCCTGATAACTTTGCATTTTTTACATATCGGCTTAACCGAAGCTCTTACTTTCATTTCCACTCACCATTCAAACAAACCCTATTATGATAAACCTTCTTAGCTGACCTGTCAAACTATTTAAGCCGATAGGTAACCCTGCCCCGGCTCAAATCATAAGGTGAAAGTTCTACCAGAACTCTGTCCCCAGGTAAAATCTTGATATAATGCTTTCTCATCTTACCCGAGATATGAGCCAATACCTGATGTCCATTGGCCAATTCAACGCGAAACATGGTATTAGGTAAGACTGTAATCACCTTGCCTTCAACTTCTATCCTCTCTTTTTTAGCCATTTCTTACATAATACCTAAACAAGTATCTCAGCTCCACTATCAGTTATGGCTATGGTATGTTCAAAATGTGCTGAAAGACTCCCATCGGCTGTGAGCACCGTCCATTGATTAGCCGCCAATTTAGTGTGCCAATCTCCGACATTAACCATAGGCTCAATAGCCAGAGCCATACCTTTACGAAGCAAGAGACCTTTTCCAACCACAAAATTAGGTATTGGGGGCTCTTCATGTAAGTCCCGACCTACTCCATGCCCGGTATATTCTCTAACCACAGAAAACCCTTTTGATTCAACATAATGTTGAATAGCAGATGAGATATCTCTTATCCATGCCCCACTTATCGCTTGAGCGATGCCTGACTTTAAACTACCTTCTGTGACCGCGATAAGTTCCTCAGCCTCCTTACTTATCCGCCCCACACCAACAGTTATGGCGGCATCGGTATGAAAGCCATTAAGTTTTGCCCCCACATCTAAAGAAACGATGTCTCCTTCTTGAAGTACTCGATCACCAGGAATACCGTGGACTATTTCATCATTTACCGAAACACATAAATTTGCAGGAAAGCCGCGATAGTTCTTAAAAGAAGGTATAACTCCCCTCTTATTCGATTCTTCAGCCACGATTATGTCCAACTGGCCAGTCTTAATCCCTGGTCGTACTTCCGTTCTTAGTTTATCTAGAATAGCGGCGAGTATCTTGCCACACTTTCTCATGACAGCTATTTCCTCGTCAGATTTTATAATCACCATTTATTCTATCCCTGCTTACCCCTAATGTCATTCTGAAGGAGCGTAGCAACCGAAAAATCCCGGAGGCCCTTCGCTTTGCTCAGGGTGACATAGGTGCCTTGAGGGCAGAGATTATTTCTCTAGCCACCTCCTGTATTCCCAGATTACCATTGACCTTAATTAGTTTACTTTGTTTTCTATAATAATCAAGTATGGGAATAGTTTGAGCAAAGAAAATACTAAGTCGTTCCTTTACTGTTTCCTCCTTGTCATCAGAACGCTGATATAATTCGCCACCGCATTTATCACATTTCCCCGGCGTTTTAGGCGGTGAACTTATTATGTGATATGGTGTCTGACAAACTCGGCAAAGCCGCCTTCCACTGAGGCGTTTCACTAACTCTTCATTGGGCACTTCAATGGATAGCGCCTTATCTATGGTTTTTCCTTGCTCACTAAAGGCTTTGTCTAAAACTTCAGCTTGATGCAAAGTCCTGGGAAAGCCGTCGAGAAGACAGCCAGAGGTACAGTCTGGTTGATTAATTATTTCCAGAATCATTTTTATGGCTACCTCATCAGGAACTAGTTCTCCCTTATCCATATAGCTTTTCGCCAAGAGACCGACCTCGGTCCTTTCCTCTAACGCCTGACGAAATAAATCCCCGGAGGCTATATGAGGTAAATTCATCTCTTGAGAGAGAATATCTGCCTGAGTTCCCTTCCCTGCCCCCGGAGCACCTAGCATGATGATGTACATTATTTTAGGAAACCCTCGTAGCGGCGCATGGTTAGTTGAGCCTCTAATTGTTTCATGGTATCTAGAGCCACACCAACAGCTATAAGCATGGCGGTGCTCTGGATTACCAATGCTGTAACTCCGGTGATTCTTTGAGCAATGAAGGGCATAATTGCCACTACAGCCAGAAAGAGGGCGCCACCGAAAGTAATACGCTTTATGACTCCATTCAAATAATCAGCCGTAGCCTTGCCTGGTCGAACTCCAGGGATGAAGCCGCTTTGCTGTTGCAAAGTTTGAGGCAGGTTCATTTGTTCGAATATGACCATAGTGTAGAAGAAAGCGAAACCAATTACCAAGGCAAAATACAATACGTTGTAGACTGCAGTATTAACCTGAAACACATTATAGATTGTATTCCAGAAATTCGGGTCTGCGCCCCCTGGGTTCATAAAATATGTAGCTACCGTGCTAGGAAGTTGCATTAAAGCTATGGCAAAAATAAGGGGTATCATCCCGGCGGTATTGACCCGTAGCGGTATGTAGGTGGAACCTGATTGGCGGTACATGCGGCCACTGCGAAAAGTGCTCCGAGCATACTGCACCGGAATACGGCGATGAGCTTCAACAAATATGACTATAAGCACCAGCATAGCTAAGGCTAGAATAATGTAGGCGATCAACCCCCCGGGCTGTCCGTTTTGAGCCTCAACAATGCCGCGACCTACTATACCAGGCACACCAGCTACGATGCCACCAAATATTATTATCGATATTCCGTTCCCTATACCACGCTCGGTAATCAATTCACCTAGCCACACGAGGAACATCGTGCCAGCTACCATTGTTATTATTATGGTGGCTATGGTCAATGACTCGAGTGACCCAGCGGTAACTCCCTGAGAACGTAATATAGCAATCACAGTATAGCCCTGAAGGCCAGCCAAAGGTATAGTTGCAAAGTGAGTAATTCGATTGATTCTCTGTTGACCAAGTTCCCCCTCCTGGGATATAGCCTGAAGGCGGGGGATTACCGGAACCAGCAATTGCATAATTATGGATGCAGTGATGTAAGGATAAACGCCCAGGGTAGCCACACTGAAATTCGTCATAGCACCACCGCTAAAAAGGTCAAACATGCCGAAGAGGAGGTTTTGCTCAAATAATGCTTCCAAGGCTCCGATATCCACGCCGGGTAAGGGAACATGAGCCATAAAACGAAAAACGACAAGGATGCCGAGGGTGAAAAGAATTTTTCGCCGCAAATCCGGCAATGTCAATACGTCCATCATTGCCTGGACGAGGCGTGGCCTGGTCGTTTTGCGCTGCATTCTAAGCCTGCTTTACCTTCCCTCCAGCAGCTAGGATTTTTTTCTCCGCTGATGAAGAGAATTTGTTAGCACTAACCAGCAGTGGATGCCGGATGTCGCCAGCGCCGAGAATTTTTGTCGGATGGGCTGGGATGCTAATCAGCCCCGCTCGAAACAATTCCTCAGGGGTTACCTCAGTTCCTGGGGCAAAAATGGCTAGCTTCCCTACATTGACAATATTATATTCAGTTTTAAAAATGTTAGTGAACCCCCTTTTTCGCGGTAGCCGTTTTATTAAAGGCAATTGCCCGCCTTCAAAGCCAAGGCGCACGCCACCACCGGAGCGAGACTTTTGCCCTTTGCAACCTCGCCCCGAATAGGTGCCATGTCCGCTGCCATCTCCTCGACCTACGAGCTTTCTCTTGTGCTTAGCACCCGCAGGAGGCCTTAATTCATTCTGTTTCATCTACCTTTTCTTCCTGAGCTTCAACATCGGTTTGAATTGCCGCTTCCTCACTCTTCCTCAAGTTAGCCAGGGCAAGCAGGGTCGCCTTAGCCACGTTAATCTTACTCGGCCCACCAAACGATTTGCCAAGGGCGTCTTTTATGCCTGCCAATTCAAGCACTGCTCGAGAAGTATTGTTGACAATTAAGCCTGTGCCAGGCGCCGCCGGCTTTAGTAAGATCTTGGACGCACCGAACTTGGCTAGAATTTCATGAGGGATGGTACCGTCCTTGATAGGCACCTCAATCAACCCCTTCTTCGCCGTAGCACCTGCTTTGCGAACTGCTTCAGGAACCGCTGCCGCTTTAGCCAAACCAAATCCAACATGCCCCTGGCCATCACCAACTACCACTAATGCTCTGAACCGAAGGTGCCTACCGCCTTTGACCACTTTAGTTACACGGTCAATGCCTAACAGTTTCTCTTCGAGACTCAACTCCGAGGCATCGATTTTGCCCTTCTTCCCTCTTACTTTAGTAACCGCTTTCATAAGCTAACTCTCAAAATTCCAATCCAGCTTTCCTGGCAGCCTCGGCTAGAGCCTTAACCCTGCCGTGATACTTATAGCCACCACGATCAAAAACCACCTGTTTGATCCCTTTATTTAATGCCTTCTCCGCAAGCAAAGTCCCCACTGCCTCAGCCTTCTTGGCTTTCACCATTCCATTGGTTTTGCCTCTCATCTGAGAGTCAAGAGTGCTCATTGAGACTAAAGTCTGGCCCTTAGAATCATCAATAAGCTGGGCATGAATATGATTCAAGCTACGAAAGACACATAATCGAGGACGTGATATTGTTCCCGTTACTTTTTGCCTCACCCTTTTGTGTCGTATCTTTCTGGTTGCCTTTAAATCTCTTTCGTTCATTACAGCCACTATTTCTTGCCTATTTTACCCGCTTTGCCAGGTTTAAGGCGTAGCTCTTCATCAAAGTATTTAAGGCCTTTCCCTTTATAGGAGTCAGCAGGGCGTATCGCCCGAATTTTAGCAGCTGTTTCTCCAACTACTTCCTTATCAATACCAGTGACGCGAATGCGATTTGCCCCTTCAACGCTAATATTAATACCGGGTGGAGGGGGAAACTCCACAGCATTGGTATATCCCACTTGAAGCAACAGCTTGTCACCAGTTTTTTGCGCCCTGTAGCCCACGCCATTTATTTCCAAGACTTTTTCAAAACCTTTGCTCACCCCTGTAACCATATTTGCCAGAAGACTACGAGTGAGCCCATGTAAAGAACGATGAACCTTACTATCACTAGGGCGGGTTACAATCAAGCACCCATCATTCAAAGTGATAGAAATGTCAGGGTGAAACCGTCGCCGGAGTTCTCCCTTGCTTCCCTTTACCATAACTTCACTTCCCTCAATCTTTACCTCGGTGCCTTGAGGTATAGCAATGGGAAGCGAGCCAATACGAGACATAATTCACTGCTCCTGAATTAATTTACCACACATAGCATAGAATTTCACCGCCAAGACGCTGTCGCCATGCCTCATGGCCAGTCATAACGCCCTTGGATGTGGATAAAATGGCTATACCCAAGCCCCCGTAGACGCGGGGGACTTCATGCCTTTCCACATAGACTCTTAAGCTCGGCTTGCTCACTCTTTCTAAACCTAAGATTGCAGGCTGGTCATCCGTGTACTTGAGGTGGATTTTTATCATTGGCTGTGGTTTACCTTTAAGCACTTCATAACGGTCAATAAAACCCTCTTCTTTAAGTATTTTGACGATAGAGAGCTTTATTTTAGAGGAGGGCACAAGCACACTCTCGTGGCTTGCCATGATAGCGTTGCGTATCCTGGTCAACATATCAGCGATAGGGTCACTAACTGTCATTTTTCTCTACCAGCTTGACTTCCTTATCCCGGGGATTACACCAGTTACAGCAAGTTCCCGGAAACAAATACGACACAAGCCAAATTTACGCATATAAGCACGCGGCCTGCCGCATAATTGACAACGATTACGTTGCTGCACCTTATACTTTGGTGACCGTTTTGACTTAACAATCTTAGATAGCTTCGCCATATCAAGTTCTCCTGAAAGGCATGCCCATTAGTTCCAACAAAGTCCTGGCTTCATCATCGTTCTTGGCTGTAGTAACAATGGTTACCTCAAGGCCGCGAATTTTGTCTACCTTATCGTAATCAATCTCAGGGAAAACTATCTGTTCTTTCATGCCCAGACTGTAGTTTCCTCGACCATCGAATGAATCCCGTGATACTCCGCGGAAATCTCGAAACCTCGGTAGAACAACATTAACCAGCTTGTCAAAGAAATCGTACATCCGCTTACCTCGCAAAGTCACCATCATCCCAATAGGCATACCAGCCCGTAGTTTGAAAGAGGAGATAGACTTTTTTGCCCGTGTCGTCACCGGATGTTGCCCTGAAATTGTAGTTAGGTCCTTCTCCGCTGCTTCAAGAGCTTTAGGCTCCTGTGTTGCTTCGCCCAAACCAATGCTAAGCACAATCTTTCTCAACCTGGGCAATTCCATTATATTGTCATAGCCTAGCCTAGCTTTAAGCTGAGGAGCTAATTCAGCTAAATATTTTTCCTCCAAGAGAGATTTCATAACCAACTTCCTTAGTCAATCACCTCTTGACATGATTTGCAAACTCGAACCCTTTTTCCGTCGGCCAAAAATTGGAAACCCACTCGCGTAGGTTTGCCACATTTACTACATACCAACATTACGTTGGATACATGGATCGGAGCTTCAAGCTCAATTATGCCAGCTTGGCGAGCAGCTCTGCGGGCACGGGAATGGCGCTTAATCATATTGGCTCCTTCTACTATGACCCTCTCTTCATCAGGCCAGGCACGACGCACTTTTCCCTTTTTCCCACTGTCTTTACCAGCAGTTATGACAACAGTATCATCTTTTCTGATTTTCATTTTACAAGACCTCGGGGGCCAAGGATATTATCTTGGCAAAGTTCTTATCTCTGAGTTCTCGAGCTACAGGACCAAAAATACGGCTGCCCCTAGGATTATTTCTATCACCAAGAATGACTGCGGCATTCTCATCAAATCTGATATAGGAGCCATCAGAGCGGCGATAGGGCTTAGTTACACGCACAACCACAGCCCGCACTACCTCACCCTGCTTCACCATTCCATGGGGCACCGCTCGCTTCACCGTGGCTACAATGATGTCGCCTATTCGGGCATATTTTCTTGCCCCAATAGCCACATTAATGCACATAATTTGCTTAGCCCCAGTATTATCAGCTATCTTTAGTCTGGTATAAGTCTGAATCATTCTTCTGCTATGGCTTAGTTGCAGTTACCTCCCTTTTGGACATTACCTCCATTACACGCCATCTCTTCTCCCTAGACAAAGGGCGAGTCTCGACAATCTTCACTTTGTCTCCAATTTTACAGGCATTATTTTCGTCATGAGCCTTATATTTTTTGGTAACTCTGATAGCTTTCTTATAGAGTGGATGGACTTTCTTAGTTTCCACTGCTACCACAACGGTTCTATCCATTTTGTCACTCACCACCAAGCCTTCTCTAACCTTTCTTTTCCCGAGATCACTCATCTTACTGTGCCAAGTTCCCTTTCTCTTAAAATAGTTTCTATTCTGGCAATCCTTTTCTTTACTCTAGGAATCTCCCGATGATTTCCCAACTGTCTAGTAGCCAAGCGAAAACGGAGGTTAAAAAGTTCCTCATGAGCTTCTGTGAGCTTCGTTAATAGCTCTTCATTGTTGAGAGTACGTATTTCGCTAGCTTTCAACTTTCTGCCTCTCCTTCCTGGCAAAACTAGTAGCTATAGGGAGCTTGTAGGAAGCAAGACGGGCTGCCTCCGAAGCCACATCCTCCTTTACATCAGCCAATTCGAACAGGATTTTGCCTCTCTTAACTACGGCTACCCAGTGATCCGGAGTGCCTTTCCCGCTACCCATCCTTGTCTCCGCAGGTTTTTTTGTCACAGATTTGTCAGGGAAAACTCGTATCCATAGCTTACCACCACGATGCAAGTGGCGGACAAATACGCGACGGGTTGCCTCAATTTGTCGCGCTGTTACCCAAGCGGATTCTTCAGCCCTAATGCCAAAGTCACCAAAAACAATAGTATCCCCGCTCTGGGCACTACCTTTCAGCCTTCCTCTATGTACCTTGCGGTACTTCACTCGTTTCGGCTGTAGCATTTTTCTCCTTCTTTTCAGGGATAATATCGCCCTTATAAATCCACACTTTAACCCCAATACGCCCCATCAAGGTATGGGCTTCACTAAAACCATAATCGATATTGGCACGTAACTTATGCAACGGCATTTGACCTTGACGGATAGTTTCACTTCTAGCAATTTCAAGCCCACCAAGTCTTCCATTGCTCTGTATCTTTATTCCCTTAGCACCAGCTTGCAAAGTTCGGAAGGTTGCTTGCCTCATAGCCCGTCGGAAAGGGATTCTCTCTTCAAGCCGCTCAGCTATGCTCCGAGCTACCAAAGGAGCTTCAAGCTCAGGGTGCTCAACTTCTCTAATGGTCAATCTAATTTTATCCCCACTGACCTTTTCCAGGTCCGACTTCAATATTTCCACATTTTGTCCCCCTCGGCCAATCAAGATGCCGGGACGAGCTGAGTAAAGAGTTAAATGTACTTCGTCTCCCGGACGTTCAATTTCCACCCGAGCAACTGCTCCTCCAGGACATTGCTGCTCCACAACTCTGCGTAGCTTTAAATCATCCAACAAAAACTGCCTATAGTTCTTCTCAGCATACCACCTAGCTCGCCAATCCTGGTTAACCCCCAGCCTGAAACCACAAGGATGAACTTTTTGTCCCAAAACTATTCCTCCTCTTCAGTAACGAAAACTGTAATATTGCTAGACCGTTTTAAGATAGGACTCATCCTCCCTCTCGACTGAGGGCGGAATCTCTTCAAGGTATGCCCTTGACCAGCAAATATATCAGTGATTCTAAGCTCAGCAGGCGACATTTGAAAATTGTTTTCAGCATTGGCTACCGCCGATTTAATTACTTTAGCCACGGCCTTGGCTGTGGGGGTAGGCAAAAAACTGAGGATATTCAACGCCTCGTCAACTTTTCTGCCTCTAACCATATTTATCACTAACCGAACCTTCTGAGGCGAAATGCCAACTTCCTTAGCCACTGCTTTTACCTTCATTGCGCCTTATTTTTTCCTCGCCTGTTCAGTTATTTTAGCTTTAGTGATATGCCCCCTGAATGTCCTGGTAGCCGCAAATTCTGCCAATTTATGCCCCACCATATTTTCAGTGATGAAAATGGGCACATGCCTCCTGCCATTATGCACTGCAATAGTATGACCTATCATTTGAGGCAAAACAGTAGAGGAGCGAGACCATGTCTTTATCACTGTTTTCTCGCCCGAATTATTGAGCGCTTCTATTTTCTTAAGCAATTTTGTATCGCAAAAGGGCCCCTTCTTAAGCGACCGTGACATCTTCTTTCCTCCGTTTGAGAATCATCTTGTCTGACACTTTGCGGCGACGTGTCTTATATCCCAAAGCTGGCTTTCCCCAAGGAGTTTTCGGAGACATCCCTCGCGGAGCTCTGCCCTCCCCTCCTCCATGTGGGTGGTCACGAGGAGTCATGGCAGAACCCCTGACTGAAGGTCGCCAACCTGACCAGCGCTTCTTGCCAGCTTTGCCTAACTTTATATTTTCGTGGTCAACGTTGCCTATCTGACCAATAGTAGCCCAGCACCTATGATGAAATTTACGTAGTTCACCCGAAGGGAGTTTAAGTACAACATATTGGCCCTCCTTGCTTATGATTTGGGCAGAACTCCCTGCGCTATGAACAAGCTTTCCTCCTTTGCCTGGCTCAAACTCAACATTATGCACTAAAGTTCCCACAGGAATGGACTCCAATGGGAGAGCATTCCCAAGTTTTATATCGACATCCTCGCCTGCCTGTATAGTATCACCCAACTTGATGCCCAAAGGGGCGATTATATAGCGCTTTTCTCCATCAGCATAATGAATTAAGGCAATGCGAGCTGACCTATTAGGGTCATATTCAACGGAAGCTATTTTCCCTGGAACGGAAATTTTATCCCTCTTAAAATCGATAAGGCGAAGTTTCCGCTTACTGCCGCCACCTCGATGACGCACAGTTATAACACCTCGGCTATTACGCCCTGCTTTCTTTTTCAGCGGCGCCAGTAAGGATTTCTCAGGAGCTACCTTAGTTAACTCTTCAAAAGTAGCGCCAGACATAAATCTCCTGCCTGGAGAAGTTGGATTATAAGTCTTTAATCCCACGAATCGCTCCTTATTTGTGCGTCCTTTGCCAGCGAGTTTTTTTAAGAAGTTTCCGATGTCTGTGTTTTGACATCTTCTTTTTTCTCCACTTAACGACTGAACCCATTAGACACCCTCAAATAAAGTAATTTTGTGTCCCGGTGCCAAGGTAACTATCGCCTTTTTCCAAGGTGAGCTAGTTACTTGCCTCCTACCAAATCTTCTTGTCTTGCCAGGCACCATCATCACATTGACTTTGCTTACCTTTACCTTGAAAGCTTGTTCCACTGCCTCCTTAATTTGAGACTCGGTAGCCTTGCTCGCCACCTCAAAGACGTATTTGTCTCTCTCTTTAAGCAAAGTAGCCTTTTCAGTAATCAAAGGACGCCGCAGAACCTCGTAAAGATGCAATTTATTTACCCCAAATTTGCTCAATGTTGCGTATTGCCGGTACGGTGGCTACCAATATTTCGTAAGAAAGTAAATCCAATACATTAATTAGATCCGAAGGAAGGACTTTGACTTCAGGCAAATTAGCCGCTGATTTAACCACATTTGGCGTGGACTGAGCAGTAAGAATCAAAGTGGAGGAATCGATGCCAAGCGAGGACAGAACATTTATCATGTCTTTTGTCTTCGGTTCCTTAAAATCAAGTTCCTGCAACAGTCTTATATTTCCTTCTCTAACTTTAGCGGAGAGGAGGCATTTCAAAGCTAACTTCCTCATTTTCCGGGGCATCGATTGACGATAGGTGCGAGGCTTGGGGCCAAAAACTACCCCACCTCCCCTGAGCAGGGGTGATTTTATATCCCCCCTTCGCGCTCTGCCAGTATGCTTTTGGCGATAGAGTTTTCTTGTGCTCCCCTTAACATCTCCCCTGGTCTTGGTAGACACAGTACCATGGCGTCTATTGGCTAATTGGCCGACCATTGCTTGATGAACTACCGCCCCATTAAAGGGAAGATCAAAAACGGCCTGGCTAAGCTCTATCTGGTCAGCAACTTCACCGTTTAAAGTATAAACTGGCACTTGCACTTCCTGTTACCTTACTTTTTCAATTATTAACAACCCACCAGTGGCTCCAGGTACTGCGCCCTTCACCAAAAGTAAATTGCTCTCTGGGTCAGCTTGAATTACCTCGAGATTACGCGCTGTCACTTTCCTATTTCCCATATGTCCTGCCATGCGTTTCCCTTTAAGCACCCGACCGGGAAAAGTGGTAGCTCCAATTGAACCAGGAGCGCGATGGCGGTCAGTTTGGCCATGGGTCTTTGGTCCACCGGCAAAATGATACCGCTTAACCACGCCAGCAAAGCCCCTGCCCTTAGAAAAGCCAATTACATTTATCAGGTCACCTTGCTTTACAAAGCCAACATCCACTTTGTCACCTATCTTGACCGAGCTAATATCATCGGTCCTGAATTCGCGAAGATAGCGAACGTTCTCTAAGCCTCGAAGATGTCCCTTCTCCGAAGAGTTAAGCTTAGATTGCTTCACCTTGTT
>Ga0209164_1001294_pt1 | contig 33834 bp, 36 predicted proteins | sample MTBNYHSulfiMetaG_FD_187458 | JGI IMG/M metagenome (GOLD analysis project Ga0209164, IMG submission 187458) | Enrichment culture microbial communities from rom New York Harbor, USA that are MTBE-degrading - MTBE-NYH (New York Harbor Sulfidogenic)... | ecosystem: Environmental > Aquatic > Marine >... | reverse complement strand
ACCCAGACCAGGACGAGCCCCACCAGGATCTGCCAGTAATTCCCAATGTCTCCGAGCATCCGGCCGAGCCAGGCGCACAGCACGCCCACCAGTGCGATACTGGTGAACAGCCCCACGCTGAAGCTTCCGGAGAAGTACACGCCATCCCTCGGCTGCAGCACCCGCCGCTGACCGCCGACATAGGCGATGATCAAGGGTATGGAAGCCAGGTGACACGGGCTGAAAAGAACGCTGACCATGCCCCACAGAAAACACCCGAGCCCGCCAATGAGCACGCCTCCGCTCATCCATTGGTTAATGGTGAGAAAGATCTCCTCGAACATCTGCGTTTCCCCGCGCGCGGAGTTCTCCGCCCATTTAATGTACGCCCATCTTCTTCAGCTGAGCGACGATATCCGCCTCGGCCATAAAGCCCGTGTGCCGGTAAACTTCTTTTCCGTCCTCGTCAAAAAAGATCTGGGTCGGGATGGCCCGGATGCCGAAGCGTTTGGCAGGTGCCTGATCCTTCCAGACATCGAGGAAAACAATTGCGGCCCTTCCCCGGTAGGCTTCTTCCACACGTTTCAGAATGGGCGCCATCATCTTGCATGGTATGCACTTATCGGCTCCGAGATCCACCATGGTCACCATGCCCTCCACCGGCACCTTCTTGGAGGAAGATGCAGAAGCGTGGAACCGGGCGCTGGAACCCATCAGAACCGCCACTGCGAAAAACACGACCAGACCGACCTTGGCGTGAATCCCGTTCATGTTCATAACCCCCTTTGATCCATCCCGCTCAAGCGGATGCGATTTTCCCTCTGGAATCCCCGTCACAAGGTGTCCCGATCCTGCCTCCCCGGCTTGTTCAGGGCACCGGGCGTCATGGGTCATTCCCTGATCATTCACGTTCGGCCTTCTCAATGAGCGCCCGCAGCTTCACTCGCGGGAGCGCCGCGCCTACTGCAACAACACGCCCGTTGATGACAAGGGCCGGCATGCCCATGACGCCATAGCTCCCAATCTCCTTGATATCTCTGACATGCCGAAGACTGGCGGAAAGATCGAATTCTGTCAGTACAGCCATGACTTCCCTCTCCATTTGATCGCACTGGGCGCAGCCAGGGCCAGGACCGCTATGTCCAGTTCTTGGCCACCGGGCTCGTCTTCATGAGGCAAGCCGCAATACTTTCTGTATTCGCGGAAAAACGCCTGCGCATAATCCCCCCGGGCCTTGGCAGGAATATAATTCTTCCTGCCCAGCCTCTGCATGAGTGCGGCCCTGATTTCCTCCTCCGACCCGTTACGAATTGCCCGCGCATTTCCACGAGGGCCGCCTCCAAGCCGATGGTGCCCACAGGTTGCCCCTTCACCCTGATCTGAAAAATGTTGTTCTCATCCATCACTGTGCTCCATTGCCACTCCTCCTCGCCACCTTCACAAGCTCCTAGACCTGTACTCAGAGTCGAAAGCCTCCTCTCCAAGCGCTGCGCAAGGATCATTGGAAGATTTCTGTATACGCATTTATGAATATAGCACTCGCTGGCTTCTGTCAATATCCGTGGTCATTCCCGTCACCAATCAGCATGCCTTCAATCCTTAAAGAGCACGACTCCCATCCTTTTCGAGCGCATCATGAAGACTGAGGGATGCAGCTGAAAAGATGGACCTGGGTGCCAAACCAACGATCGGCCATCCGGGAAGACCGATCATGCGCCGAATTCAGGCTAGCAGGCTATTGAAGGGGTTTTTTCAACACGCTGCTAAGACCGTCCAGATCGCACAAGAATCGACGCACGGATTTTTTTGTTTGACAGCGCTCTGAGGAAAGAATATATCTATAAATAGCGATATGGCGATGCAATGAAGGATTTCATCAGAGTCGTCAAGGCCCTTTCCGAACCGGGTGAAAATCATCAAGATCCTGCAGCGGCGCGTGCTGTGCGTCTGTGAAATCCAGGCGGCACTGGGACTTGCCCAATCCACCACGAGCAAGCATCTTAAAATCCTCGAGGATACAGGTCTGATCAACTACACGAAAGACGGGCTGTGGGTCAATTATGAACTGGAGAAAACCCCTTCAAATCCGTATGCGGCCATCCTGCTCAAGCAGGTCTGCGACTGGATGGAGGACGAAGCCGATGTCTCGGAGTTGGTCGCCCGCCTACCCCGCATCCGCCGGGAGGACATCTGTGGAAACTGATTTTTTTTGCGTTATTACGGGGAGCATCGTTCCTTTCCATTTCTACCATGTTATGGCTAGTAACTTTCGGCGAAAGGTCCCCCACCGGTAATGGAAACATTTGATACCCCCAGTAATAACGTATCATGACACGGCCAACGGCCCGTCAGCGCCGCCGCCGTGACGCCTCTTCCTGGTTCAACACGCTGAAAAGGAGTTGAGAATGAAGGAACGTACTAAACTCCTGCTGATCGCCGCGATCTTCCTGGCGGCCTACTATGTGCCCTGGGCCCATCCCACGATTCGACAATCCGGACTCGAGGCCTTCATGAAGCTGCAGGAATACGCCCGCGAACACGTGCTGACCTGCCTGATCCCCGCTTTCTTCATTGCCGGCGCCATCACGGTGTTGGTCTCGCAGGCCTCCGTGCTCAAATACTTCGGCGCACAGGCAAGCAAAATCCTCTCCTACTCGGTGGCCTCCGTCTCGGGAACCATCCTGGCGGTGTGCTCCTGCACGGTCCTGCCGCTGTTTGCCGGCATCTACACGCGGGGCGCGGGGATCGGGCCTGCGACGGCGTTTCTCTACTTCGGACCGGCCATCAACGTGCTCGCCATTACCCTGACCGCGAAAATCCTCGGCTGGCAACTCGGCCTGGCCCGGGCCGTGGGAGCCGTGATTTTCGCGGTGGTGACAGGCCTGCTGATGGCCATCATCTTAAAAAAGGATGACGCCGCGCGCACCACCGGCCAGATCTACGTGCCAGAGGCCGAAGGAAATGAACGGACTCTTTTTCAGGACACCCTGTACATTGGGACCATGGTGCTGATCCTGGTCTTCGCCGCTTTCGCCAAGCCGGATCCCGGCTCGACCGGGATCTGGCCCACTGTTTTCGCCGCCAAGTGGCACATCACCATCGGGCTGCTGATTTTACTGGGGCTCATGCTCAAGGCCTGGTTCACCAAAGAGGAGTACAAGTGCTGGCTGGAAGCCACCTGGGGCTTCATGAAATAGATCTTTCCCCTCCTTGCAGGGGAGTTCTCGTGGCCGGCTTCATGCTGGGCCGTCCCGGCCATGCCGCCCTGATTCCCGAGCAGTGGATCCAGTCGCTGCTGGGCGGGAACTCCCTCGGGGCCAACCTGATCGCCTCGGTGGCCGGAGCGTTGATGTACTTTGCCACGCTCACCGAGGTCCCCATCCTGCAGGGCCTCCTCGGGGCCGGGATGGGCCAGGGGCCGGCTCTACCCCTGTTGCTGGCCGGACCGGCGCTTTCCCTTCCCAACATGCTCGTGATCGGAAGCGTGATGGGGGTCAAGAAGACAGCCGTCTTCTGTGCGATCATCGTGGTGATGTCCACCTTCGCCGGGATGATCTATGGTGCGTGGTTTGCGTGATCCCTCCAGAGCAGCCGTTGGAGATTTGTTCGCGTCAGTTCGACACCGGCAGAAACGTGCCGGCTTTCGAAACATCGAAGGAATACAGAAAAGAGAAAGAAGATATGGACATCAAAGTGCTGGGTCCTGGCTGCCCCAAATGCCAGCAGACAGAAAAGGTCGTCAAGAAGGTGGTCGCCGAAACCGGCTTGGACGCCACCGTGGAGAAGGTCACTGATACCATGAAAATAGCGGGCTACGGCGTTTTCCTTACGCCAGCGGTGGTGGTCGACGGCGAGGTGAAAAGTGTGGGCAAGGTCCCTTCCAAGGACGACGTCAAGAAGTGGGTCTCCAGATAGCAGGCATCATGGAGGATTTTTCATGCCGAAATGCAAAGATGATGAAATCCGTGATCTCGTAAGGGAAAAATATGGTGCGGTTGCGGAAGGCAAAGAGGGGCTGGGAGGCTCCGCCTGCTGCGGCAACACGCCGACCATGACAGAGATTCAAGCGAGGGGGAAGTTTCTGGATTACCGGGAGGAGGATCTTCTGCTTGCGCCCGGGACAGCCAACTTGGGGCTCGGCTGCGGCAACCCCATCGGCATGGCGGGGTTGATGGCGGGGGAGGCGGTGGTTGATCTCGGGAGCGGCGCGGGCTTCGATGCCTTTCTGGCCTCCAGGCAGGTGGGTCACTCAGGACACGTGATCGGCCTGGACATGACCGCGGAAATGGTTCAGAAAGCCAAAGAAAACGCCGAGAAACTGGGGGTTCGGAACGTCGATTTCCGCCTCGGAAAGATCGAGGCCCTTCCGGTCGAAGACAACACCGTTGACGTGGTCATCTCCAACTGCGTCATCAATCTCTCTCCGGATAAGGGAAAGGTTTTCAGCGAGATCCACCGGGTGCTGAAGCCCGGAGGGCGCATAGTGATTTCCGACGTGCTCCGCTCCGGGGAGATCCCGGACTCCCTTCGGGACAACCCCGCCGCCTACACCGGGTGAGTGGCCGGGGCCATTTCACCCGGGGAGGTGGAAAAAATCCTTTGGAACGTGGGTTTCAAGGATATCAGGATCCACGAAAAAGAGCAGAGCCAAGAGATCATCCGTGGCTGGAATGTTGCGGAGGGGGCTGAGAAGGTCGTCTTTTCAGCCTACATCCTGGCGGTCAAGCCTTTCTCCGAACCGGGAGTGTGACTGGAAATCCGGGCATGACTTGAATCAGCCGGCCATCGAAGCCAGCCAAGACTGGTTCTGCAGCATGTTCCATACGCCCTTAATCGGCGACAACTATCCGGTTTTATTCAGTCAATCGGAGACGCCCTGTCATGGTGGCCGCCAACGGCTGCCTGGCATGCTGGCCAGACTCATCCCAGGAAAACCCGAGATGCGCCTGAAACACCATCTCCCCCCTAGTGGCTTTTTTGAAGAGCTAAAGCACGGGAGTAAAACACCATGGCCGACAAAGCCCCCTTTACCGAAGATATCCGCAATGCACCCGACACGGAAACGGTCTGCTATTGCTCCAGTTTAAGCAAGGGAGCGATCCTCCAGGCGATGGAGGCAGGAGCCCGATCGCTGCAAGAGATAAAAGCAGCCACAGGCGCCTGCACCCAGGGGCGGTGCCGGGAAACAAACCCGAGAAGACGTTGATGTTCGCGGGAAATCCGCCTTCTCCTCGGTGAGGAAATCGACCAACAAACACTGGCGATGCCATGAAGAAGCAGGAAAACATGCTGCTTACAGGATACACCCACGCTTGAGCCGTTCCCTTTATCTAGATCCATCCGGAAATGATGTCCCGATACAAGCCAGTTTCCAATCCGGAAATGAGGATTGGAAATTATTGAGCGGTCGGCAGCCGGACAGAGAACGTGACGCCTCCTTCGGGATTTGAACTTAGGGAAATCGTTCCTCCATGGGCCTCCACGATTTTTTTGACGATGGAAAGCCCCAAACCGGTGCCGCCCTTCTTGGTGGAATAGAAAGGTTCGAATATCCTGGCGCGCTCCTCTTCCGTGATGCCGCAGCCGCAATCGGAAACCTCGAGCACCGTTTCCCCTTTTTCCACGCGGGTTCGGATCTGGACCGACTGCCCGGAGGGCGATGCCTGAATGGCATTCGTGAGCAGGTTGACGAGGACCTGTTTCATTCTGTTTCTGTCGAGAAGCTGGGGTGCGATCTTGGGGTCGAGGTCTGTTTCCAGGACTACGCCCCCCGCCTGAGCTACAGGTACGAGGGCCGCGGCGCATTCCTCCGCCAGGCCGTTGACGCTTTCGGGTTTCCTGTCGAGTTCGAGCGGGCGCCCAAAGTCCAGCATGTCTTTGACCATGGCTTCCAGCCGGGCTGTTTCGCTCACCGCGAGTTCGAGCTTCTTACGGCTCTTTTCATCTGCTTGCAGCCGCCTGGATACCTGGCTCACGAACCCCCCGATGGCCATCAGGGGAGACTTCATATCGTGGGCGATTTCGGCCACCGCCCGCCCTATAGCCGCGAGCTTTTCAGCCTCGAGTCGCGCGGCCTGCGCCTTCCTCTCCCGCTCGGCCAGGTACCCCAGCACCAAGGCGATGAAGACATACAGGGCGCCTTCGAAGAGGAGGTTGAAATCATAGGAAAAACTTCGCCACCGGTAGATGCCGTAGGGCAGGTAGAACAGGGTGGCGGCCGCCGAGACCAGCACCGCTCCCCGCAAGCCAAACCAGAAACTTCCCAGGATGAGGGGAAGATAAAAGAGCATCCGGTAGGCCGTGTGGCGGACCATCCGCTCGGGCGCCGTGAAATAATGGAGGGCGGAGATCGCCAGAATGAGGAAAACGATGGTGAAAATCTTGAGGTTCTTGTGCCGGAAGGCCATCGGGTCTTCACCTCCCTGGAGATAGATTTGAGTCTTTCCGGGCATTCACCATCACGACGTTGGCCATCCCCGCCATCAAGTGTTAGAGGTTGTGGCAGTGCTGAAACCAGTGCCCGGGATTATCTGCCATGAAACCGATTTCCACCTGGCTCTTCGGGTTTACGAGAACGGTGTCCTTTTGGATCCATTCGCCAGGGGTTAGCCGCGGGTTCACCACCCTGAAGAAATCTCCGCATTTCTCGAGATTTCGTAGACCTAGCATCTGAGCATTTTCCCGCAGCCTGTCAAAGGCGGATCTTTCAACACGCTGTCAGGGACTGGCACGCCGTGCCATTGAGTAGTGGATTTTTCGGCGAGAGAGTTTTTCAGCACGATCTGGATCATCATCTTCTTCTCTGACGCGTATTTTTGACCCGGGAACCTTTCCATCGCAGGTCCACGCCCAGATATCATCAGGCCGGGTCCCGAGACTAATTCTCACCCTGGAGGCGGAAAGTCGAAATCCCCGCTCCTTCGCCTTTGATGCAGCGCAGGAATGCTTCATGGTCCATGCGGACAGGATGGAAGCGGCTGTCGCCCCAACTCCAGCGGTCTTCAGGAACGTCCGCCTTGTAATGGCCACGCGTCTCCTCTCTCATTATTCATTCGGTGGTCATGACTGGATGTGCGTTTTCTTCTCTTCGAACTCCTGCCTGTCGATCTCCCCTCGAGCATAGCGTTCCTTTAGAATGTCCAAAGCGCGGGAAGGGCCATCCTCCGATGCAGGGCGGGACTCACTCCGGGTTTTGTGCACCAGCCACCGGATGAGAAAGATCAATCCGACAAGGATGAGAACCCATAATGCGATCATAAAAATGCCTCCGAACCATCCCATGCCCCAGCCGTCCATCATCCCCGGCCCCATGTGCCAGTCGCTGTAACCTCTCCCTTGGGCAAAGGCCTCCCGGGAGATGAAGAACGCCGGGATGGCTCCCAGGGAACCCCGTAATGAAGATCTGCGGAATTGCATAGGTACCTCCTTGTTCTCTAAAGAATGGTTTTATCTCTAAAAACGCATAAAATCCGAAGCAGGGTATGCGAAAAACTGAAGCCGGCTTCGAGTTGAAGCCGCGGAATTGGTTGGAGGCTCAGGCCGGCAGAGGCAGGACGCATTGGAGACCGGCCACGAACATGCCTGCCCCGGTGGCTTGGATAAATCCGCGGTGTGTCACCTGCCCGTTTCGGCGAATGGTGTGACCCGCGCCTAAACAAGGACGGCAGGCCATCAAAGAACGCCCATCTGCAGCGTTTGGCTTATTCCCCGCCCCTTTGGCCCTGCTCGCGCGCAGGCATCGTCACTCTTGCAATTTTCGGGGGATCTTCGCATGTTGGAAACCCTTGAGCGGGGGAATGTTTCGACAGCATGCTACGGTTTTTTCAGATGGTTCCCGGATACTTCCGAACCCTGATCTTCCATCCTCTCGAGTTGCTCGGGGGTGAGAATTTCCTTCAAGCCGCGGATGTACTCGATGCCGGCCAGATACATCTCCGCCCGGGCCTCGGCCTCCTTCACGAAAGCATCCTTGACCTGCTCCGCGTCCAGGTTCCCTCCCCATTGAATGCCGGCCAGCTCGATCCTGAGCTTCATGTGACGGGCCCAGAGATCCGCCATCCGGTCGAGCTTCTCCTGTGCAAGTATCCGAACACGGCTCCATTGCTCGGCTGTCAGATCGAGTTCTTCGAGGTCGGCGATCATGCGCGCGCCAGCGTCCATGAGACACGGGCCCGCCATCCGTCTACAACCCGAAAGCGTCATCATTTCGTCCATGCCGCCCGGGCCGCCCATCATGTGGGACATCATGCCGCGCATCATTCCTGTGCCCATCATTCTGCGAGCGGCCATGCCGCCCTTGCCGGCCATCCGGCCCGCGCCTTGCCCTTCGCCTTCGCCGCTTTTCGTGCGGGCCATCATTTCCCCGCCGCGTCCATCTCGGTTTTTCATCGCCTTTGCTTTGGGGCAGCCCTCGTCAGGGTACCCATCCTGCATGCCCATCCCGTGCCGGTGGGCAGCGTCGGATTCGGCGGAGGTCTGCTGCATGTGCCGGCCGGTCTGAGGCGCAACGGTAGCGTTCTGTTCGCCTTTCGTGGTCTGATCTTCCGCTGCGGTGGTGAGGCCGATCCCCCAAAAGCCGAAGGCCAGGGTCGCTGCGGTTAACAGAATGATCTTCGAGGTGTGAAGCGATAGCATGTTTGTTGCCTCCTGAAAGTTGATAGTTTGCTAGGCACACAAGGATTTATGAGGATGTTCGGGTGGCGAAAAGCGGCCAAGCGTGTAGACGTAATCGTATATATATGTAATTTATAACATAATCGGCGGCTACGCGCAATGCGGTCAAGAATGGATTTCCCCGCCTGAGCACGCAACGGCACCGCGGACGCGAGCAGGCTCAGGAGGGGGGTTGCAAAATCGTGCCGGCCATTCTGGCTCCAAGAGGAATCCCTTAGCCCTTCTTGAATCGCTCTTATCGAGGCGTGTCCTGCTCGATGTCACTTCGATATTCTGAGGAACCGCGCGTTAATGGCTACAATGACCGTGCTGAGTGACATGAGCACCGCCCCCATGGCTGGTGAAAGAAGAACCCCATAGCCATGAAGAACGCCTGCTGCGAGGGGAATGGCAAAAGCATTGTAGCCGGTTGCCCAAACCAGATTTTGGACCATCTTTCGAAAGGTGGCTCGTGACAGGACCAGGATGGCCACTGCATCGAGGGGGTTGCTGCGGACCAGAATAATGTCCGCGGTCTGGACCGCTACGTCGGTTCCTGCCCCGATGGCAATGCCCACGTCCGCCTGCGCAAGAGCCGGGGCGTCGTTGACGCCGTCGCCGGTCATGGCCGTAATCAACCCTCTGGATTGCACCTCCTTGACTTTCTCTGCCTTTTCCTTGGGAAGGACTTCTGCAAAGTATTCGTCCAGCCCCACTTCTTCAGAAACCCATTTGGCAACCGCCTTGTTGTCGCCTGTAAGCATCATGCATCTGATCCCCATACCCTTCAATTTGGAAACGGCCTCCTTCGATTCATCCCTGATCATGTCGGCAAGTGCAATAGCGCCTTTCAGTTCATCGTCCACCATCACGAAGACGACGGTTTTGCCTTGTGAATTGAATTTTTCTATACGTTCGTCAGCTGCCGAAATGCCGTTTTCTTTCAGGTAACCAGGGCTAACGATCTTGACGTTCTTTCCCTCAACCTTTCCCTGCGCTCCTTTCCCCGGGATGGACTTGAAATCCTCCACCTGAGGCGGGTTTTCGGTCGAAGCGGCAATGCCCCTGGCAATGGGGTGTTCCGAATGGGTTTCGATCGAAGCGGCATAGGCGAGCAATTGCTCCTCAGTCAAATCGCCTGAAAACACCAAAGTGTCCGTCACACCGAACTCACCTTTTGTCAACGTCCCGGTCTTGTCGAAGATGATGGCTTGAATGTTCCTCCCACGCTCGAAGGATGCGCGATCCCTGATCAACAACCCGTTCTTGGCGGACAAGGCCGTGGACACCGCCACAACCAATGGTACGGCAAGGCCCAGGGCGTGGGGGCAGGTGATGACCATGACGGTGACCGTCCGCTCCAGGGAGAAGGCAAAATCCCTGTTGATGATCACGAGCCACAGGAATAGGGTGAGCACCCCGCAGGAGAGGGCGATGATCGTCAACCACAATGCCGCCCGGTTCGCAAGGTCCTGGCTCCGAGACTTGCTTTTCTGAGCCTCCTCGACGAGACCAATCATTTGCGAGAGGAACGAATCCTTGCCGGTTTTCTGAACCTCGGCGGTCAGGGCGCCTTCTCCGTTGATAGCGCCACCTATAAGCTTGGCGCCAACACGCTTTTCGACCGGCTTGGATTCGCCGGTGAGCATAGCCTCATTGACTGAACTTTCCCCATCCACCACTTCGCCGTCCACGGGTATTTTCTCCCCCGGTTTGATGAGGACTTTGTCTCCCTCCTTTAACTCGGCAATGGGGATGTCTTCCGTACCACCATCGGGCATCATCTTGTGTGCGTCGGAGGGCATAAGTTTGGCGAGTTCTTCCAGGGCGCGGGATGCCCCCATTACCGATTTCATCTCGATCCAGTGGCCCAGGAGCATGATATCGATCAGTGTCGCCAGTTCCCAGAAAAAGACCTTTCCGCTCAATCCGAATACCACGACGCTGCTGTAGAGGTAAGCCGTGGTGATAGCTATGGCGATGAGGGTCATCATCCCTGGTCGTCTCTTCTCCAGTTCATTGAAGAGGCCCTTCAGGAAAGGCCATCCACCGTAAAAGAAGACCCCCGATGACAGTGCCCAGAGAAGATAAAGATCGCCCGGAAACCTCAATGCGGTCCGGATACCGAGGAAAGTTTGAATCATCGGGGAGAGAAGGAGGATGGGGATCGAAACAGCCAGGGAAATATAGAAACGCCGCTTGAAATCGGCTACCATGTGCGCGTGGTGGTCACCTCCCCCGCCGTCATGTTTTTGATGTTCAGCGTGTGCCCCATCTTCGCTGGGCTTTTTGTGGTTTTCATGTTTATCGTGATTGCCTGCTTGAGAGTGGTGCTGATCATTCGGGGCATCAGGGCTTGACATGCGGTCCTCCTTTCATACATCGATTTTTTCGATGCAGCTTTTTTACTCTCGCCGGAAGATTGCAGGTCTAGTGTTTCTTGCCATGCAAATTTAAATAAAGATGTTATGATAGATTGTTTTTGTTTAAAACACAAAGAACACTGATCCAAATATTATTTACATCGCAAAACCTTTCTCTAAATTATCCAAAAATTGATCAAAATGTGCTTTTTAGGTTTTATCGAAAAATTACGTTTTCCGAATGATAACTACACTAAATTTTCAAGGGGGGCGTGTCTCAGCCATATTGACACAGAGGGCATATGCCACACTTTTTCGTTGACATTTCCGACGAAATTTTTCATGTTAGAATTCGTTTTTCTTTTGTTCTTTCACCTCTATTTCGGAGGTGTCTATGATTCCGCCATCCCTTAAACTGCCTGCACCCCGCCTCCCTCTGGCTTCGCGCTTAGGGAGGCATCAAAGCATCCTAACTTTTTGAAAACCAAACCCATTGAAAGATGGGGACGGAAAGCCACGGCTCTGGTTAGCTTTTTCTAGCTGTACTCTTTTTTTCTGCTTCCTGAACCGTTGAAGCTTAAAGACAGCCGAGCTACCGAGGGTGACTTCGTAAAGATCACCAAGGGCGGAGGCGAACAATCATGCAATCGAGAATTCGAAAAATCCTGCTCGCGTTGATCGCCTTGGCCGGCCTTGCCGGCTTCGCATCAACGCTGCATGCCGATTGCGACCAACCGGATGCCCCGGACTGTGGATGCTTCAACAACAACGGGCCGTGGGATGCGGGCGGGCCATCCTATCCCGGCACGCTGTTCATCCAGGAAGTCGCCTATGACACCGTCGGGGTTTTGGAATCCTGCAATTGCCCGCCCACGTTCGGTTGCGACTGGGACCCCAAGCCCACGGATCCAGACGTGAACTTCAGCCATGCCGGGAAACCATACTACCAATTTACACTGGGGCAAAACTTGGAAGCCGGTGCTCTCTTCTTGGCGGAGTTGATGGCGTACAACCCTGTGGTTTCCTTTCATCCTCGTCAGAATTGGTGCTCTGAAGTGGTTTCGTATTGGCACCGCGAGACATCGCTGCCCTACCTCTACGGCTTTCGCACCGATTATCACCCGGATTGGCTGATCGACAACGTGGCTGACCTGCGAGCATGGTACATGGCGGAAGAGAGATTAGTGGAGAGCGGCCATGGCGGGCGGGGCATCTGGATTTCATCCAGTGCGCTCGACTACTCCGAATTCGAACCGGGGGTCAACGCCCCATTGCCCGGATCGTACATTGCGTTTGCGGATTACGATGACGGCATTCCGCCCGCGTTTGCCGGGCTGAAATACTCCCACAGCGCGATCATCGACGAAATGTGGGTCCACCGCAATGCTTACGGGAACGTCATCCGGGTGGCGGTTTCCCTGCTGGAGGGGAACGTGCACACAGCGGGCGGACAAGCGGTCGTCGCCACGCCCGATACGAAAATCCCCGACCTGTATACCTACACGCCGAACGGATCTCAGAACCTCGGCCATTACAAGGGCCGCGATGATACATGGAACACCGCCGACGACGTCTATCGGCGAATCTACGGCTTTGGCATCGATCTCGATGAACACGGCCAACCCGTCTACGACCCTGACCGGCTCCACGAAGTAGCGCACCCGGAAATCCTTTACGCGGTGGCCACCATACAGGTCCAGGTGGAGGACGAGGCCTGGAACCAGTACGCCCTGTTTATGGAAGATCTGGTGGACTACGCCAAGGACCTCAGGCAGGTTGGAGGGCCGGTGGTCAAGTGGGGTGAAAAATCTTACCCACTTCCCGACGGCCAGTCCAAGAACGCGATGACCTTTCCGAAGGACTTCGTCGGAGAAGTCATCATCGATCTGATGGGCCCGCACCCCCTGCCGATTTGCGGCATCGAGTTGACTTGGAGCCCCGGCGCCCTGCCGCTGGGTTACACAGTGGAATTCTTTGGGGAGAGCCAGCAGTCCAGCATGGCAACCGTTCCTGACTACAGCCAGTTAGTGCCGCCGCCGAAACTGCCCACTCCCGTGCCGATTATGCTTGACGAGCCGTTTACCGGCGTGAATTGCGTGCGGCTGTTCTTCCCTGAAGGAAGCATCGCTGCTGATTCGGAACTCCTCTGCCTGAGCGTGCGGTTCGAGGGCTCACCCTGGGAGGATGCTCCGGGGGAATCCTTGGAGCAGGAGATCCCGGTGTTCGTCGACGTGAAGCCAGGGTCATGCCCCAACTCGCTTCGGCCGCGACAGGGAGGCGTCGTGCCCGTGGCGATCCTTGGAACCTGGAATTTCGACGTGACCGCTATCGACCCGGCGAGCGTGACACCGGTCGGGAGCGGGATCTTTCCGCTGCGCTGGGCTTACGAAGACGTGGCTACACCTTTCATCGGCCCCTCGAGGGAATGCCATTCGATGACCAAGGATAGAATCCTCGACCTGACGTTGAAGTTCGACGCGAAGGCGCTGGCAGAATATCTCGAAATCGATGCTCACGCGGGGGAAACGATTCCTCTGCTTTTGGAAGGAGTGATCAAGGATGTCAACGATGTGACGATGATCCGTGGCCGGGATTGGATCCGCGTGCTCGGCGCCCCAAAGGGTCCCCAAAAGTTGGGTAAATGAGGAGGTCTCCAGACACGAGAGCATTTTTAGGAAATGTTGGTCCAAGAAACTGCCATGACGATCCCGCGAATCGCCAGGACGGGGGGTTGGCTTCGTCTGAATTCCACCAGACGAAACCGATCCCTTCAAACATCCGCTTTTCCAGTTGGACGATTCGTGTTTGATGAGTGGGGGTCGGTATCAGACCCCGTCATGTCCTCTAAGCCTGCTCTTTATGGTGTATTGCCTGGGAATTTGACTCATTATGGTTTCCACGAAAAAGGGGCTACGGTTCATCACCGTAACCCCTTGTTTTCGCTGGTGCCGAGACACAGAATCGAACTGTGGACACGGGGATTTTCAGTCCCCTGCTCTACCGACTGAGCTATCTCGGCGCGACAGTGAGAGCCATTATAGGTTTGCGTGTGAGGCAGGTCAAGCTGAAATTTACGGCTGATCCGCTTCAGCCGGGTTTTTCCATCCGGGGGCTAAGCCTTGCCCGTGCACTGATCGATGGCTGACCGGGCCAGGGCATCGCACCGCTCGTTTTCCGGATGGCCATGATGCCCTCTGACCCATCTCCATTCTATCTGGTGCTTCCGGCTCAAGGCCAGCAGCTCTTCCCAAAGGTCCCGGTTCTTGACCGGCTGCTTCAGGCTGTTCACCCAGTCTCTGCGGACCCAGCCGGGCAGCCACTCCGTCATGCCCCGTTTCACATAATTCGAATCGGTCACCACCCGCACCCGGCAAGGTCGATCGAGAGCCTGCAGCGCCTCGATGACGGCCCGCATCTCCATTCGATTGTTGGTCGTCATCTTTTCGCAGCCGGAGATCTCCCGGGTCACTCCTCGATATCTGAGAACGGCGCCGTAGCCTCCGGGGCCGGGGTTGCCCCTGCAGGCCCCATCCGTGAAGACTTCTACTATCTCCTCCCCTTCGGACATCACTCTTTGCCCTGCAACTGTTTGGGAGGACCCTGCCGCCCCTCAGGGGGAAGCCCCTCGGTCTTGGATGCCGTCATCCCCCTGATCTGAATGACGATCTGAGGCATTTCAGCATAGTTTGTCTTGAGGAGGAGAAATCCGCCGAATCGCTCCTGTGCCTCGCCGGAAGCCGTAAAATGCAACCGGAATTTTTTGCCCTTCTCCAACTCCTCGATTCGGTAGGCGACCTTTCCTTCAAGGCTGAAGTTCGCCGGCGTCAGCGTGAGCGGTTTGTCGGGCGCGGCCTCGATATCGACGCTCTCCGAGATTTCGTTGCCCGCCTCACCCTGAAGCAAGACAAAGCGTTTGGAAATCTTCACAGGGGGAGCCACCACGGCCGGCTGACGGCCGGCGACACGCCCTCTGATGCGAATGGGGATCTCCGGCCTTTCGGGGTAATTCGTCTTCAATTTCAAAACACCGTTGAAGCTTGCCGGGGTCTCGGGTGTGGTGCTGAAGGTCAGTTTGAATTGCTTCCCCTTTTCGACTTCTTCCATCTTGTACTGAACGATCTTATCCAGATCGAAAAAGACGGGTTCGAGCGTAAGAGGCTTGTCCAACTCGGCCCGGATCTCGAGCTCCCGGGTCGCGGTTTCATCCTTATCGACCATCAGATAGACAAAACTGCTGGAGAGGTGAATGGGGACCTTCACGTCGGCCTTCATGGTCAGCTGAATCTGCTCGTTGGCGGGATCATCCGTCTGCACACGCGCAACCTTGCTGAACGCACCCTGATATCCCCTGGTATTGATCTTGAGAACCACTTTTCCTTCCCCGCCCGGGGGAACGGCCTTGTCGTAGCTGGCCACAGAGCAGCCTCAGCCGGTCTTCACATCCAGAATGTTCAAGTGCGCCTCGCCTTCGTTCCGGATCACGAAAGCATGCTCCAGAACCGAGCCCTCGTCTACACCCTTGAAGTCGAATTCCCGCTCCGGAACCAGCGCCTTGGGCCTTTTGATCTCCTGTGCCCCGGCGGAAGCGACGCCAATTCCCATAAAGAGCAAAAGCATAAACACCATCCAAACCCTGCGCATAAACCAAACCTCCTTGTTTCATCAAAGAATGCAGCCAGCTTTTTCACCCCCACCGGCTCTACGGATCGAGCCTGTGATGGAGCTTGTACGTCAGAACATCCAGTTTAACCGTAAAATCAATGTTTTCAACAAGACAGCATTCAGGGACCACAATGCGCGTCGGAGAAAAATTCAGCAGCGCGTGCACCTCAGCCTCCAGAAACTCGTCAGCCACCATCTGCGCCGCCGAAGCCGGTGTGGAGATCACGCCGATCTCGATCCGACGTTCCTTGACAGTCGTTTCGAGCTCTTTGATGTCCTGGATCTGAATCCCGCTCGGCGTAAGCTGTCCGATCTTTTCAGGATCGCTGTCGAAGGCCGCAACACATACAAAACCCCTCGCCGCGAGGCTTTCCTGCTGAAGAAGAGCCGAACCGAGGTTTCCGACGCCGGCCACGGCGATCTTCCAGTCTCGGTTGACAGCCAGAATCTTCTTGATGTGGGTCTGCAGGTCGATGACGTCATAGCCGACCCCTCTCACCCCGAACTCACCAAAATACCCGAGATCCTTACGAACTTGAGCGGGATTCACCTGGCACAGCCACGCCAGCTTATCCGACGAGACCATTCTGTAACCATCGAATTCCAGAAGCTCCAACTGCCGGTAATAGAGCGAGAGCCGTGTGATGGTGGCCTTGGGAATTTTAACCTGTTTTCGCAATGCATTGTCTCCTGAATTCTCCGACGTTCGGGCCGCCTGAGGTATTTTTACAGACGCCGAAAGAACTGTGAGTGTATGCTGAGAACCCACCCAAGTCAAGAACCTCAGCTTGGCGTGCCGGGCGGCCTCACCGCGCCCGTCCGGCATACGATTTGTAATGACAAGGCAGGGATTTTTTGTTTAGAATCATCTGGTTTGTTTTTTCAGTTTTCTCCTCTGCATCGAGACACCTGAGCACCTATGAGAAAAAAAGCACCCGAAAAACCCTCCGCCTCCGGAAACGTGAAGAAAAAGAAGCTCTCCGAGTCCGAAGCGGCCTCCCAGGCCGGCACGGCCCCTGCATCCCCTGAGCCCCTGTCCAGTGAAAGATACCAGGCCTTTGTCGAGAACATCGGGGAAGGCGTTTACGAAATCGACATTCTGGGACATTTCACCTATTTCAACAACTCGCTTGCCAGGATTTTCGGCTACCCCCCCGAAGAAATCCTCTACAGAAGCTTTTCCATCTTCATGGATGAAGATTACGCCCGCAAGGGGTTTGATACCTTCAACAAGATCTATCGGACCGGCGAGGGCATCAATGACATGATCTGGGAAATCCGCCGGAAGGATGGATCCACCCGGATCATCGAACTTTCCGCCAACCTCGTGGTCAACAAGGCCAGTGAAAAAACCGGTTTTCGGGGCATCGTCCGCGATATCAGCGAGAGATACCGCGCCCGCGAGGCCTTGAAAAAGTCTGAACGGCGCTACCGCACCCTTCTCGAGTTCGCCCCCTATCCCATCGTGGTCTTCAATCAGGAAGGATGCGTGGGGTATTTGAACCCGTCTTTCACCGAGGTTTTCGGCTGGACGCTCGATGAGCTCAAGGGAAAGGAAATCCCCTTCTACCCTGCGGAGCCGGGAGGCGAGACCGGAGAAAGCGTCCGGAGGCTGTTCCAGGAGAAGGGGCTCAAACGGTATGAAACCAAGCGTTTGACGAAGGACGGACGTTTGCTGGATGTCGTCATACGCGACACCGTACTCACAGACGAAGCGAACGGCACGTCCATGGAGCTGATGATCCTGCGGGATGTCACCCACGAGAAACGGCTGGCGAGAAACACCGAGGCCCTCCTCCGCATCGGCATGGCGCTGCCCCAGTATCCCGAATTGGAAGACCTGCTCGATTATGTCAGCAATGAGATCAAGAACATGGTCGACTCGGAAGGCGCGCTGGTGATTCTCCTGGACCATGAAAAAAACGAGCTCTTCTTCAAGTCCGGGGCCCATGACGATTCGGCCACCGAGCGGAAGATCAAAGAAATCCGATATCCGGCCGACAAGGGTGTCTCAGCGGAGGTCCTCCGGACCGGGCAGCCGATTATCGTAAAGGATGCCTACAGCGATCCGAAGTTTTACACCATGGTCGACCGCCAGGCGGGGTTCAACACCCGCAGCCTCCTGGATGTCCCCTTGCGCGAGAAGGACCGGATCATCGGCGTCCTTTGCGCCATCAACAAAAAAAGCGGAGACTTCGACCAGACGGACATCGAACTCCTGAACATGATTGCCGGCACGGTAGCCCTTTCGATCGAGAACGCCCGCTTCGCAGAGGAGTTGAAGGAGGCTTACAAGGAGGTCACCGCTCTCAACCGCGCCAAGGACAAGGTCATCAATCACCTCTCGCACGAACTGCGTACACCTTTGTCGGTTCTTGCGGCATCTCTCACAATCCTCGAAAAGCGTCTGGCCCAGGTGCCCCCGGAGGCATGGAAACCCACCATGGGGCGGGCGGAGCGCAATCTGAACCGCATCCTCGAAATGCAGTATCAGCTGGATGACATCATCAGGGACTCCAATTACCAGATTCACCAGGTGGCAACGATTCTGCTCGAGTCCTGCACCGACCTCCTGGAAGCCCTGGCAGCCGAAAGGGTGGGTGAGGGTCCGCTCGTGGAGGCCATCAGAAAGCGGATCGATGATCTCTTCGTCCCCGAAGAACGTCCCGTGGAACGTATCCTGCCTCATGAGGTCATTCCCCGCATCCTCGATGAGATCGAACCGCGCTTTTCGCATCGCAGCCTGGATATCCAGCGCTATTTCACCCCGGCGCCCGCCATCGAGATCCCGATGGACGTCCTCGAAAAGGTGGTGACGGGTCTCGTCAAGAACGCCGTCGAGAACACCCCTGACCACGGACGCATCGAGCTGCGTTTGCACCAGCGGGGCAAAGGGGCCGAATTGGTCGTTCAGGACTTCGGCGTCGGGATCACCGAAGAAAATCAGCGGCGGATCTTCGAGGGGTTTTTCTCGACCCAGGAAACGATGGCCTACTCATCCAAACACCCCTATGAATTCAATGCCGGCGGAAAAGGGGCCGACCTGCTGCGGATGAAGATCTTTTCCGAACGGTATCACTTCAGGATCGATATGAACTCCACCCGCTGCCGCTTCATTCCGCTCAACACGGATGTCTGCCCGGGGGATATCGAAGCCTGCACCTTCTGCCGCCAACGGGAAGACTGCCTCTCGTCCGGCGGCACCACCTTCCGCGTCTTCTTCCCCGCCGCCGACCAGGATTCCCTTTCCGGCGGAGATGGACCGCCGGATCGGCCCGACGCGACGCGAACCCGTTCGCACGAATTGCAGCAGAAAGGAGAATCATGAATGGCCCTGCGTGAATCGATCCGTTCCGCCATGTTCGCCCGGGTCCGGGAAGAAGGCTATGCAGATAAACTCGGCCTCCGCCTCGTCGACGTCGAGGAAGGATATGCCAAGGTCGAAATGAAGCCCGATACGACCAACGAGAATATTTTCGGGATGGTGCACGGGGGCGCGATCTTCTCCCTGATGGACGAGGCCTTCCAGATTTCCTGCAACAGCCACGGGACCGTCGCCGTAGCCCTTTCCGTCAGCGTGGTCTACCACCGGCCACCCGAGGCGGGGGCGACCCTCACGGCGGAATCCCGCGAAGTCCACCGCTCCGCCAAGACCGGGACCTACGACATCCATGTGCGGGATGAAAAGGACCGTCTCATCGCCTCCTGCCAGGCGCTCGCTTATCGCAAGAAGGATCGTCTGCCTTTCCTCCCGGTCGGGGATGCCTGAACGACAACATAACAAAGTAAGTCTATCCCTGAAACTCACTCGGGAGGTGCTGCGATGGAATCCAGCCGGTCGGACGCCGGGTGCGGCAGTCCGGGCAAATCGGCTGCAGCGAAGCGGGCCATGGAAGACTGCGCCGAGCACATGGATGAACTGGTCGGCCTGATCTCCTGGCTCCAGATCGATCAGATCAGGAAAAGGGCCTTCAAACACGAAAAACCTCTGGCACGGTTGGCCGATAGATGGTTCGTGCTCTGCAAGACATTCGAAGACCGCACCCGAAACCTCCTCGACAACGACACTGAAGAGGACCCCGGCAAGCAGCGGACCCCATCCCTTCTCTCGCAGATCGAACGGACCGAAGCGACCCTGCAGGAGTTGAGCACAGAGCGGGCCATCGTTACGCAGCAGCATCTGGAAGTCCTCGACAACCTCCTCGAAACCATGGAAGCGGCACTCGGGATCCCCGGAAACCAGCCGCAGGGGCCATTGACAGATTTTTGAGAGCGCACTATCCTTTTGGCCGGTGACATTCTCATCCCGGCCGAGCTTGAACAGCCCTCAACACCGGGTCGGACCACACAGGAGAAAAACGTGAAAAAAACCCTTTTTATCTCCAGGGACGCCATTGCTCAGCGAGTGGCGGAGCTGGCCCGCGAGATCGCCCGGGACTACGGCCAGGATAAGCCCATCTTGATCGGGGTCTTGAACGGGTCCGTTTTTTTCTTCGCCGACCTGGTGCGCGCACTGGATCTGCCGTGTGAAATCGATTTCGTCCGCGCCGCCAGCTACGGCATGTCCATGGACAGCAGCGGCTGCATCCGGTTGACCAAGGAGCCGGAGATCCCGCTCGAAGGGCGCAGGGTCCTTCTGGTCGAAGACATCGTCGACACCGGGCAGACCATTTCGCTCCTGATCGAGACCCTGAGGCATCAGAATCCGCAAGAACTCAAGATCTGCGTTCTGATCGACAAACTGGAACGCCGTACCCAGGAGGTTCCGATCGATTACTATGGATTCAGGGTGGAGGAAGGATTTCTCGTCGGCTATGGGTTGGACTACGCCGAGCAATACCGCCAGCTGCCGGAGATATTCACTTTGGAGCCCTGAATCCCGCAGCGGGAAAATGAGGGAGGATGCCCATGATTATCCAGTGTGAGCGGTGCAAGAGCCGCTTCCGCGTCGATGAAACCCTGCTCGATCCGGGTGGCACACAGGTGCGATGCTCGATTTGCAGGCACATCTTCAGGGCCTTTCCCCCCGCCCCCCCGCCGGCACTCGCAGACGCAGACCAGGCCCTTGAGAGACCTGCAGAAGAGCGGACGAACCTCGAGGAAGCGCCGTATTTTCCTCTGGATGATGAGGAATCTACGCAAACCTCGAAAAGCGATGCCGAAATCGATTTCGACGCCCTGATCGAAAGCGTTTACCGTCACGATGACATCGAGCCGGAGGAGACAGCCGCAGAGGAAGAAACTCCGGACTTTCAACAGGAGGACGAAACAGCGTTAGGAACGGATGCCGGGTCGCAGGCGAACGAAGAGGGCCAGCCCGGGCGAAAAAACCGCATCTGGCTGTATCTGCTGATATTTTTCACACTGCTTCTCGCCGCCGGTGCGGGCGTCTGGTTTTTCGCGCCCGAGTACATCCCTTCCTCCATTCCATTCATCGAAAAGGCGAAGCCCACGACAGAAGACACAGGCGCCAGGCAGCTGCGCCTGGCCGAGATCAACGGACGATTCATGCCATCCGAGAAGGCCGGTTCCCTTTTCGTCATCAACGGCACGGTCATCAACCAGTACCCGGAAAAGCGAAGTTTTGTCCTTCTGCGGGCAAATCTGGTCGATGAACAAGGGCAGATCGTGCAGACGCGAGAGGCCTATGCGGGCAATTCCTTAAAGGACGAAGAACTGAAAACGATGACCATGGAGGAAATCACGGCGCGGATGCAGAACCGTTATGGGGTGGCACGCAGCAACTTCAATATAGAACCCGGCGCCGCCCTGCCCTTCACGATCGTCTTCGGGCCGTTGCCCGGCAAACTGCGGGAATTCACCGTCGAAGCGGTCGAATCCTCCCCGGGGATGTAGGGGCGAGGGCCGTTTGGCGGTCTTCGTCTCGGAGCCGGTTTGGACACCGTTCACCCCTTCTTTCGGCGCATGGCATAAATCTCCTGCGCCCGCCGCAGGCTTTCCGGATCGTCAACCCCCATGACCTCGCTTTCGTCGCAGACCACGCGGCAGCCTACCGTCAAGCCCGCCTCGTTCAAGTAATCCACCAGATCCGTGATAAAATATTCCTCGATGGTTTTCATGGCGCCATTCACCCGCTTTTCCACCCGGTGGGGGCGCGATTCCAAAACCGGCAGGAACCTGCCAAGGACCTCTCTACGTACGGCGTAGATCCCGGCGTTGCATATCGTCAGGCGCTTCTGCGTCTCGGGGGGATAATCCTTCCAGTAAGTCCACTCCGTAATACGCATCACCCGGTCCTCCTCCATTTCCACCAGACCGTAGCGGCGCTTTTCCCGGGGCTTAAAGCCGAGCACCATGAAGGGGTGCTGCACCAGACCGTCTACCAACGCCCCGTAAGTCGACGCCTCGACAAGAGGGACATCTCCCATGGTGATCAACAGGGCGTCAAAGGACGTTTTTTCAATGAAGGGGGCCGCCGCAATGAGCGCGCCACCGGTCCCGTTCAGCTCGGGCTGCCGGCAGTAGGTGACATCGAGATGCCGGGTCGCCTCCCTGACTTCCGCCTCTCGATGGTGGACCACGATCGCCTTCGGCCCGGCCGGGAGGTTTTTCACGATTTCGAAAATCAACGGCTGACGGCCGACAAACGGCCCGCCTTCCGGCAGCAGGGGAAGAAGGGTCTTGTTGCCGGCGTAGCCTTCCATCCGGCTGCCGCGCCCCGCCGCCATCACCAAAGAGGCGGTCATCGATAGCGTCATTCAGCTTCCTTTCGAGTTCCTTTCAAGCCCCGCAAGGCCGGGTAGATCAGACCTTTCGAGCTGCATCTCGGGCCCCCCGGGCCCCTTCCCGAATTTTTCCGGCTGCGGCCGCGGCTCACCTGAACAAGACAATCCCGCCGGATCACAGAATCATCCCGCGATCCGGCGGGATAGAGCGACGGCCGCCCGGGGTGAACCAGGGGGTCCAACGCCTTGCCGAATCAAAGGGTGGAAGAGATCACGACCTTCTGGATCTGGCTCGTCCCTTCGTAAATCTGCGTGATCTTGGCATCCCGCATCATCCGCTCCACCGGATATTCTTTGACATACCCATACCCACCCAAAAGCTGCACCGCATCCGTCGTCACCTGCATGGCGGTGTCCGCCGCAAACACCTTCGCCATCGCCGAGTGGCGGATCAGTTCACGGGAGACCCTGTCGAGGTTTTTGGGCACCGCCTCGAAGAGTGCAGCGGCCTTGTAAGTCAACTGGCGCGATGCCTCGACCCGTGTCGCCATATCCGCCATCATCCACTGAAGACCCTGGAAAGAGAAGAGCGGCTTCCCGAACTGCTGGCGCTCCTTGGTGTACTGGATGGCATAGTCGAGCGCGCCTTGCGCTATCCCCACCGCCTGGGCCGCCACGGGAATTCGGGTGATGTCGAGCGTTTTCATGATGATAGGGAATCCTGAGTTTTCTTCGGCGAGCAGGTTGGCCGCCGGAACGCGGACATCCTCCAGAACGACCTCCACGGTGGAAGAGGCGCGCAGCCCCATCTTCTTCTCGCGCTTCCCGATGCTGAGCCCGGAAGTCCCCTTGTCCACGATGAAAACGCCCGTCCCCTTGTGGCCGGGCACCGTCGTATCGGTCCTGGCCGCCACGCAGATCACCTCCGCCACGTCCGCATGGGAGATGAAGATCTTGCTGCCGTTAAGGAGATAACCGTCGCCCTCTTTGACCGCCCGAGTGCGGAGGCTCGAGACATCCGACCCGGCGTTCGGCTCAGTCAGTCCGAAGGCGATGAGCGCATCCCCGGCAGCCAGACGCGGCAGATACCGTGACTTCTGCTCGGAATTGCCCGCAAGAAAGATGGGCATAGTCCCGAGTTCGTGCACCAGAAGAATCACGGCGGTGGATGCGCACGCCTTGGCGAGTTCCTCGATCATCACGCAGAGCGCAAGCAGGCCCATCTCGGAGCCCCCATAAACCTCTGGAAAATCAGCCCCGAAAAGGGCGTTTTCTTTGAGGATCTCCACCATGTCCCAAGGGAATTGCGCCTCCTCGTCGCGTTTCTCGGCCCCCGGCGCGACCTGCTCCCTGGCGATTCGGGCCACCGTCTCCTTCAGCATCAACTGCTCTTCCGTTAGATCGTACTGCATCACCGGCCTCCTTGAGGATGAAAATAATGAATGGGCATTCACTCACCCTATATACAGGATATCTTTCGGCGATACAAGCCGTTTTTCGGCACTTTTCAGTTGACCGGCGCGGAGCGAACTGGTAAATTCGAAGATATTCAGGGATATGCTCCGTATGAGAACAGGAAAGCCTACCCTTTGATGACTCCCAATGGAGTCAGTCGAGCGACTTTCCGGGCAAGGCCGGCGGCATGGACCACCTCTACGACTTGAGATGCGTCCTTGTACGCCTCCGGCATCTCTTCCGCCAGTGTTTTTTTGCCTTTGGAGTGCACAACGATCCCCTTGTCGTCCATTTCCCGGCTAATCGACCTGCCTTTGGCCCGCTTGAGGGCCTGAGAGCGGCTCAACACCCGGCCGGCCCCGTGGCAGGTCGAACCGAAGGTCTCCGCCATAGCACCTTCAGCGCCGACCAGCACGTACGAGTGGGTTCCCATGTCCCCGGGGATCAGGACGGGCTGCCCGACAAGGCGGTAGATCTCGGGAAGAAGCGGATGCCCGGGCGGCAGAGCGCGTGTGGCGCCCTTTCGATGCACGCACAGCTCCATGGTCCGCCCGCCGAAGCGGTGCGTTTCGTGTTTGGCGATGTTGTGGCACACGTCGAAGAGAAGCCGCATTCTCAAATCGCGGGGAGAAAGGCCCAGGGTCTTCATGAATGTTTCCCGCGTCAGATGCATGAGGATCTGACGGTTGGCCCAGGCATAGTTCGCTGCACAGGCCATGGCCGCGAGATAGCGGCGTGCCATCTCGGACTGAAGGGGCGCACAGGCAAGCTGCCGGTCGGGCAGGTCAAAGGGCAGCAGGTTGGATTTTTGGCTCATCATCTTCAGGAAATCGTCACAGATCTGATGGCCGAATCCTCTTGATCCCGTGTGGAGGAAAACGGTCACCTGACCTTCTTGCAGACCAAAGGCCGCCGCGGTTTTCGGATCGTAAATCGTATCGACGACCTGAACTTCAAGGAAATGGTTGCCTGATCCGAGGGTGCCGAGTTGATCGACGCCCCGCTTCAGGGCTCGTTCGCTCAGGACGGAAGGATCCGCTCCGGCCATGGTGCCGAGGTCTTCCGTTCTCTCCAGGTCCTCCGTCGTTCCGAAGCCCTGTTTGACGGCCCAAGCCGCACCTTCGAGCGCCACCCGGGCCTCCTCGGCCTTCGTGAGCACGACCGCCCCCGTGGATCCTACGCCGGTCGGGACATTCCTGAACAGGGAGAGTATCAGCTCTTTGATAGAGAGGCGTACGTCTCCGATCGTGAGCGCCGTGGTCATGAGTCGGCAGCCGCAGTTGATGTCGTAACCGACCCCGCCCGGTGACACGACCCCGGTTGCCGGATCGAAGGCCGCCACCCCGCCGATCGGGAAGCCATAACCCCAGTGGATATCCGGCATGGCGAGCGAGTGCCCCACGATTCCAGGCAGGGTGGCGACGTTGGCAACCTGCTGCAGACTCTGGTCCCCCTGGACCTGCTTGATGAGTTCGTCGTTCGAAAAAATCAGCCCGTCGACACGCATCGGACCGGTCCTGGGAATCCGCCATCGGCAGTCGTCGACCTTTTCGAGTTTGATATCCATAGGGAAACCTCCCCTTTTTGCGTTGGCAGTCGAAGACAGGCATCGAGCCCAAGGCCTTCCGGCGGATCCTGCCCCTAGACGTCAAAAATGATGCGGGATTCCCAGCGGCCTGCTCGTTCGCGAACCTCTATCTGGTGGTAGGTCACCGCCTTGATCTCGCAGAGGACCTCGTGAACCTCGGCGTCGAAAGGGGTTTGCCTCACTACGGCCGAAAGAGAGCAGGGCGAGAGCGCCTCGATGCGGACCGAAGTGACGATCTGCCCCTCGCCCTCGAAAAGATAGAGGATCTCCCCCAGCCATCGGACCATCAGGTCCTCGAGGTCCGAGGCCTCGACCCGTATCGCGAAATCATGGCCGATCCCCTCTTCCAAGGGGGCGACCATCATCTGCATCATATACCCGGCCGCATCTTCGAAAAGGGTTTGAAGATCAGGACTCTTTACAATGATGCCTAGATCGGCCGTGTGATCCAGCACCTGGATCTCCGAGCGTCTGTAAGCGATCGCCTGCATGACGATATCCCGTGATCTGAAGATCGAAGCGGCGAAACATCCGATTGAAACACCTGATTATCATAACGCAACGGTATCGATGGAGGATGGAAGATGCGTTGTGCCTTCTGCAAAACGACCATCAAGACCCACGACAGGATCCTGCGCAGCGATACCTGCCCCCGATGCGGGCGGGATCTTCACTGCTGCAAACAGTGTAAATTTTATGACACCCATGCGTACAACGAATGCCGAGAGGTCTCGGCTGAACGGGTCGTGGACAAGGAGCGCGCAAATTTTTGCGAGTATTTTCTCCCCCGCGGCTCAAACCGGGAGTCTGTCAACCCCGTCACCGAGGCGCGCCGGGCCCTTGAGGCGCTGTTCAAAAAATAAGGGCGGTGGGCCCAGCTGCATCATGCAGCTAATAACCCTCCCAGGACCTTGCGCCGCGGTCGTAGGGATAACGGGGCCACAGTTTGTAATCCGCCGGCGGCGCCATCGCCCAGAGGTAGACATCTTCGGACTCGATCACGAGGCAGCCTGAGGCGCAGTAACTGCCGTCATTTTTCTCTAGCCCGATGATTTTCCCGACCGCCGTTATCTCCTGATCCGGCCTGCTCAGAGGTCCCAGGGGCTTCCCGTGGTAGGAGACCAGGAACACACCGCCTGAATCCGTTTTGCAGTGGGGGCGGCCTTCATGATTCAGGGGACATTGCTGCACGGTGATAAGGGTTCGAGCGGCTTCCGGCTGGATAGAAAGGACCTTCCCGCCCAAAAGAACGGTCTTTCCCTTATGGGCATCCGCTTCGGAAACCAGCGTCTCGAAGGGCACATCCACCTCGGACGAATGACGGAGCTGCGGTGAGATAGGCGAACACGCTCCGAGCAGAAAGAGCGCCGCAACCAAAATCCACGTCGTTCCTGTCTTCTTTTTCATGGAAACTCCTCCATAAGCTCGATACGTACGGCCAAAAAAGCCCCCATTCAGCACCACACCACTTTTTAGAATGATACGTTTTATCAGCCGCTTTTTCAATCTTTCCCACATCGCCTTTGCTTGCCCGGAGACGGCGCCGGCTGCCTTTCGCTTCTATCTGCTTGACCTTCCAATCATCTTCTGATAGGAAGATTCGCACGTTCAGGTGCCCGCAAGGGCTTAAAAGGGAACTCCCTTGAAAACGGGGACGGACCCGCCGCTGTGACTCCGCTCCTTTTCCCCGCTCCCGCAGGAGAAGGAAACCTCCCGGCCTAGAGAAGCCACTGTCCGACGCCCTCGGATGGGAAGGCCGCCGAGAGGGCGGAGGAGTCAGAAGACCTGCCTGAACAGGGATACAAGACCTTCGTGGTACGGGGTCGCATCCCGGATCCCGTGGATAAAAAAGGGTCATCCCCGGATCGCAAAGCGGTCCGGGGATTTTTTTCTCCGGACGCCGACTCATTTTCTACAGCGAAAGGAGAATAGGATGAAACCCTGGATCAAGACATTTTACTGCAGTATGGCCGTCTTCGCTTTGGCGGCAGCCGGCAACCGCGCGCCGGCCGCCGCCGAGGATGCGGTCCGGATGGAAACCGTCGTCGTCACCGGAACGCGCACCGAGCAGGCCGTTCAGGAGGTCCCGGCCCATGTGACCGTCATCGACGAAGAAACGATCGAGAACGCCAACGCGGAAAACGTGCCGGATCTGCTCCGCTCGGAGGCGGCGGTTGTGGTAAGAGACCTCTACGGTAACGGAAAAACCGCCCAGGTCGACCTGCGGGGATTCGGCGAGACGGGGCCTTACAACACGCTCGTCTTGGTGGACGGCCGCCGTGTAAACGAGATCGATCTGAGCGGCGTCGACTGGACGCAAATCCCTCTCGACCAGATCGAACGGATCGAGATCGTCCGCGGGGCCGGAAGCGTCCTTTACGGAGACAACGCCTCGGGCGGCGTCATCAACATCATCACCAGGACTCCGGACAAGGGATTCAACGCCGCAGTGGGCGGCAGCGGCGGGAGCTACGGGCGCGCGAAAGGCTGGGCGCGTGCAGGCGGCGGCACGGAACGGCTGGCGACCCTTCTTTCCGCCAGCTATGAGTCGATGAACGGATACCGTGAAAACGGCTACCTGCGCACCCGGGACGTCGGGGCCAAGGTGGCCTATGACGCCACGGACTCCCTGAGCTTCAACCTGAGCGGAGCCTATCACTCGGACGACTATGGTCTGCCGGGGCCGCTGACCGAGGAGGCTTATGCCCTCGACCGCCGTCAGGCGAACGCCCCGGATGACGGCGCCAAGAACACGGACCAGTACCTCAAGCTGGACACACGGATCGATTTCGGCGCACTGGGGTATCTCGCCGCCGATTTAGGCTACCGGTACCGCGACACCGACGAGGCATTCGTCAGCTACACCTTCTCGGCGGAACGAAAACTCGACACGTGGTCCTTTACACCGCGCTACGTCCTCGAGAAACCCCTCTTCTCGCGCCCGAATACCCTGATCGCGGGGGCGGACTTCTATCGGGCCGAAATGGATCTCGACACCCTGTACGGCGCCCCGCCAGCACCGTCCAGCCGCTCGAACGTCTCCCGGGACAGCTATGGGTTCTACCTCAACAACGACCTGTTCGTCCTCGACAACCTGATCCTGTCCCTAGGGGCGCGCCGGGAAGCGGTCGAATACGACATGAAGCAGGAGGACCTGACCGGCTACCTGGCCCCCCTGGACGATACGGTCGACGACCATGAGTACGCCTACAGCGCCGGACTGACCTACCTCTATCAGGGGGAATCATCGGTCTTTGCGCGCGCCAACCGGAGTTTCCGCTTTCCGCTGACGGACGAACTGGTGGTTTACGATTTCTACTTGGGCACCATCAACATCAATCCGGATTTGCACCCGCAGCGCGGGGACCACCTCGAGGCAGGCATCCGCCATTTCATCACCCGGGACATCGAGGCAAACCTGACGATCTTTCAAGCGAAGATCAAAGAAGAGATCTTCTTCAACAAAGACACCTACACCAACGAAAACCACCCGGAGACACTGCACCGGGGCCTCGAACTCGGCGCGAAGGCACGCGTCCTGAAACACCTGACGCTTTACGGCAACTACACCTATGAGAAGGCCACCTTCGAGAAAGACCCTTACGAGGGGCGCGACATCCCCGCCGTACCGCGCCACCGGGGGAACCTGGGTTTTCGTCTGCAGGATTTTATCACCGGCATGGTCTTCTCGGCCGACTACAACTATGTCGGCGAAAGCTACGCGATCAGCGACCAGGCGAACGCCTTCCCCAAACAGGGCAGCTACTACACCGTGAACGCCCGGCTTTCCTACACCTGGAACAACCTCAAGACCTTCGTGGGCGTCAACAATCTGACGAATCAGGATTACTCGGAATACGTCGTCATAGGCGGGTTCCCGACCGCGCCCAACTACTACCCGGCGCCGGACCGGAATTACATCTTCGGTGTGGAGTGGGCCTTTTAGTACTCGATCCCTCTACGGGCGCGCACCCCTTTGTAATAAGGGTGCTTGACCTGGATCAGCTCCGTCGCGTAATCGGCGGCATCGATGATCTCAGGGGGTGCGTGCCTCCCGGTCAGAACCAGATCGACCCGCTCCCGGCAGCGCGTGATCAGGTCCATGATGGCTTCCTCCGGCAGGAGATTGAAGATCAGGGTGTTGAGGATCTCGTCGCAGACCAGGATCTGGACGGAATCCTGAAGCGTGCCTAAGGCGTGCTCGAGCGACAGTTCCGCGTGCCGGTAGTGGACCGGCTCGGGGCCCCTGGCCAGGATGAACGGGTGCTTTCCAGGGCAGTAGTAGGCGATGTTCGGAATCTGCCGGAAGATCTTCACCTCGCCGGAGTCTCCGGATTTCATGAACTGAACGAAGGCCACCCTCAGGCCCTCGCCGGCCGCACGCGTTGTCAGCCCGATCGCCCGGGTGGTCTTGCCGACCCCTTCGCCGTAGTAAACATGGATATAGCCGAAGCGGTCCTCGGCAACAGGCCCTTCCGGTTTATGTTCGTAGTAAATGGCTTCTCACCTCCCTCTTCGCGTAGGCGTTCACTCCCGTCATGGGCCCTTTTCCGGGTCCTTTTCATTCTGCAGGGCTCGCTTCTTCGGCGGGCAAGAAGGGAGCGGGGCCGCCTCTCCCCGGTCTGTTATTCGCGGACCTTCTGCTCGCGGTATTGGTTGTAGGCATCCCGCATCGCCACGTAGGGGTCAAGGGCGCTCCGTTTGAAACTCTCATACTCGCCCAGAGAAAGCGACGTCTCATTCACCCGATCATACACGGAAACCCCCGCCCTTTCAGGCCAGTCCGAAAGGATGTAATTGGCGGGGTTCAGGAACCCGTCACCGACCCTCCCTATGGTGTCCCTGACGCTCGAAGGCCCGAAAATCGGCCAGTTGATGAACAGCAGCGGTTTCATGCCGGCCCGCCCGAGCGTCTGCCCGAAGTCCTCATCCCCGGGTTCGAGGTCGAACACGATCTTTGCCGCATCCCCGAACCCGACTACGCCGATCGTGCTGTTTATAACGAATCGTGCGATTTCGTTGCCAAAATCCTTGAACCTGCCCTGGAGGAGACAGTTCACTGCCCGGATCGGCATCTCGAGATTCCTGAAGAAATTATCGAAGCTCGAACGCAACTCCTCCGGCAATGCATAATCATAGGCGGTCGCCAGCGGCTTGAAGACCCAGAAGTAGAGCTTGTCATTGACATGGAACATGGCACGGTTGAAAAGCTCCAGCGGGTCCGGTATGGGTTCGGGCTGAAGCGCCTCGCCCTCCTCTTTCTCCCAGGGGGGCAGATCGTTTCCGTCGAAGGACGGCTCCTCATTCGCTTCGACGACCGCCGCCTCAGTGGATCCGTCACCGGCCGGAAACTGAGCGGTCTGGTCGGAGAGCGCTGCGGCCGGCGGAAAGAGCAGAAATCCCAGCAGCAATAACACTCCGCCACAGTACAGCAGCCCTGTAAAGCGCGCTGATTCGGATGCACTTTTTTTCGATCCCCTCCGGAATAACCCGCTCACGAAAGCTCCTCCACTTTCTTTCTCAATTGCTTCAACAGATCATCGAAAGAAGACTTCGCCAGGATGCTGTTGAACTGGATCCGGTAGTTATTGACCAGGCTCACGCCCTGGATGGAGATGTCATAAACAAACCACCGGTCATCCTTCCGGATGAGGCGGTAGTCGACAGGGATATCGGTGCCTCGCGGGCTGTTGATCGTCACCTTGACCAGGCCGTATCTTCCATCGATCATCTCGTCGTCGTAAGAGACTTCTTCACCGGAATAGTTTTCGACCTTGTCGAGATAGGTCCTTTCGAGCAGTTTGGCGAAAAGCTCGGTGAATTTAGCGCGCTGATCCTCCGTCGCCCTCGCCCAGTATCGCCCGACGGTACGCCGGGAGATCTCATCCCAATCGAAACGCTCGTCCACCGCGGCCCTGATCCGGCGCGCCCGTTCGTCGGACAGTTCTGGGTCTTTCAGCTCCGGGGCGCTCAAAATACGGATGATCTTGTCCGTCGTCGCCCTGATCTGTTCGGTCGCCTGGCCGGCCGGCGCCGGCGCGGGAAACGCCAGAAGCACCGGAATCAATAGTAAAACCAGTCTTATCGCAATCCTGCCGAGACCCATTTGCAAACGCTCCTCACCCAGGCAAAGGCCTTTGCTTCGCGCAAAGGCATCCAATTAAACCTTGCCGAAAACGAAATTGGAAATCAGCTCTTCGAAATCGAGGGCGGGCTGAGTGTCCCTGATGCGTCCGCCCGGCTCGATGAGTGTTTCAGAGGCGCCGGGCGAGATTTCAACGAATTTTTCGCCGATCAACCCCTTGGTCTTGATGGAGACGATGGCATCGTCCTGCACAGCCAACCCCTTCGGCAATTGCATGACGACGCAGGCGAAGTAGTCCTCCAGTGCAATGGATTTCACACGGCCTACCTCCACGCCGCTGATCGTCACCGCCGCGCCGGTCTTGAGCCCGCCTGTATTGGTGAAACAGGCCTCGATTTCATAGCCTGATCCGCCTGTGATTTCCATCCGTGCCAATCGAACCGACAAATAGGCGAGGCAGATGATCCCCGCGATGACAAATAATCCAACCGTGAACTCCAGATCAAATTTTTTCATGCCTTATCCTGATGCTGCCGCACCTGAACCCGATGGACCCAGGAAAGGTATCCACGAACCGGGTAAAAAGCTCACAGCAAGTGCCAATTCGTTTCCGTCCGGGCTTGGGCCGATTCAGGAGCCCTCGCTCCCTGTGGGAGTATCCTCCACCCCCTCCAGGCTGTGACCGACAAACGCCTGCACCAGCGGATCCCCTGATTCCATGAAATCCTTGGGCCGGCCCTCGAGTTTTATCCTTCCCTCGTGAAGCATGACGACCTTGTCGACGATCGCGAATACCCTCGGGACGGCGTGGGTCACGATGATGCCGGTAAAATGAAGCCGCTTCCGGCACGCATCGATCAGGCGGATGATATTCAATCCCGTGACCGGATCCAGACCCGTGGTCGGTTCATCGAACAGCATGATCTCCGGATCGGTGACCAGGGCCCGCGCAAGGGCCGCGCGCTTGGCCATCCCGCCGCTGATCTGGGAGGGGAACTTGTTCTCCGCACCGGCGAGCCCGACGTTCTCGAGTTCTTCCAACACCCGCGCCTCGACCCGCTTCTCGCTCAGGCGGAACTTCTCCTTGAGGGGGAAGGCAACGTTCTCGTAAACCGTCATGGAGTCGAAAAGGGCGCCGCCCTGGAAAAGGAAGCCCAGGCGGGCCCTCAGCGCGATCCGTTCCTTGCCCTTCAGCGCCGCCATGTTCTTGCCGTCGACCGAAACAGCTCCGCGGTCGGGCTTCAGCAGGCCTGCCACATGCTTGATCAAGACGCTCTTTCCGGACCCGCTGCCCCCGATCAAGGCCACGACCTCGCCCTTGCGGATCTCCAGATCGATCCCCTTCAGAACGGCATGCCCATCGAAGGACTTATGTAAATTTTCGATCCTGATCATCCTTTATATCGCCGCATCAGAACAACAAGGCCGTCATGAAGTAATCCCATACCAGGATCAGGACGGAGGACAGGACGACGGCCTCCGTTGTGGCGCGGCTGACGCCTTCGGCCCCAAAACCCGTATAGATGCCCGTATAAAACCCTTTGAAACAACAGACCCAGACGATGATGACGCCGAAGCTCAGGGATTTGTAAAGCCCTTCGAGGACATCGGAGGCCTCCACATAGGCGCTCATCTCTCCGAAATAGGTCCCGGCGCCTACGCCGAGAAGCTTCCCACCGACGGCATATCCGCCGAAGATACCGACGACGTCGAATATCGCTGTCAAAAGGGGCATGGCGATCAGGCCCGCCAGCAGATTCGGGACGATCAGGTAGCGAAAAGGGTTCAGGCCCATCAATTCGAGCGCGTCGACCTGCTCGGTCAGGCGCATGATGCCGATCTCCGCCGCGATGGCGGATCCCGCGCGCCCGGTGACCATCAGGGCCGAAATGACCGGCCCGAGTTCCTTGATCAGCGCCAGCCCCACCATGGGCCCCAGAAACGCCTCCGAGCCGAAACGGCTCAGGCTGTAATAGCCCTGGAACCCAAGCACCATCCCGGAAAACGCCCCGGTCAGAATAATCACGAGCATCGACTGAAAGCCGATAAACCGGATCTGCTTCATGACGCGCCGCAGCTTGATAGGCGGAATGAAGCAGAAGAGGACGGCTTCCAGCAGAAACAGGAGCATAACCCCCATCCGCCTCACGTATTCGATGCTCCTGCCCCCTATTGCACGGATTGCCAACATGGGCGCAAGTCTCGCAAAACTTGCGCTGGAAGTCAAAAAAATTTAACCCAAGTTTGCCAAAAATCCCAGATTGGGGGTTATTTTGGCCCTAAAATCAACCTATCTACAGACATAAGTAGTTGATTTTTCAGTATTCAGGCCTTGTTTTTGGCGTCTGTAGTGACCCATCGCTG
>Ga0209164_1001293_pt1 | contig 33837 bp, 21 predicted proteins | sample MTBNYHSulfiMetaG_FD_187458 | JGI IMG/M metagenome (GOLD analysis project Ga0209164, IMG submission 187458) | Enrichment culture microbial communities from rom New York Harbor, USA that are MTBE-degrading - MTBE-NYH (New York Harbor Sulfidogenic)... | ecosystem: Environmental > Aquatic > Marine >... | reverse complement strand
ATCCGCATGTGGGCAGTGATCTGGATCATGAGAGAAACTGCCCGAGAATGCTTTCAGGATCGGGCGGTTGACCGGTTCCCGAGAGCTTCAGCTTGCTGCCATCCGCGCGTTCGCACTCGACGACCCATTGGCCGAAGAGGCAGGTGGTGTCCAGCTGGATCAGCTCCGGCGTGGCATGATCAGAGGAGAGACGCTTCTTGAGTTCTGTGAAGGAAAGCCTCAGTCTGCGGCATACCTCGGAAACAGAATGCCCTCTGCATTGCTGTACCGCAGCCTCCCACAACTCCTGCGGGATCAGGGCGCGCTTCTTGCCGCGCTGCTGGCGCCACTCGGCAAACCGGCGTTCGACCTCGACGAGGTCGGGCTGGGAGTGGCTGCTGTATGGGACAGGGTTCCTCGAAGTGGTTTCCATCGCCATCTTCCTTATATAATCCAAATGGGATGGCGCTACCTTATAACATCCCGACCCAGCGTGTTAAGCACGCCTGCCGGAAGGACACGAAAGTTTGGACGAAATTCAATTCCAGCTACTTACAGACCTCCACCGGCCCGCGACACGGCAAGGGCCAGGGGGGGAAACTGAAACAAGACAGGCAATGAGGTTGGCCGGACTCGACCGGTCGCGCCGTTTGAAGATTGCGGATATTGGCTGCGGCACGGGCGCTTCGACCATCCTTCTCGCCAAGGAACTGGACGCTGAAATTACTGCCGTGGACTTCCTGCCGGAGTTTCTGGACGAGCTTCAAACCCGAGCGAGGGACCATGGGGTGGCGGAGAGGATCACCACCTTGAGCTGTTCCATGGATGCACTGCCTTTTTCTGACGGGGAGTTCGACGTCATCTGGTCAGAGGGAGCGGTCTACAACATGGGCTTTGAGGCCGGTGTGGCGGCTTGGAACCGGTTCCTGAAACCGGGGGGAAAGCTCATTGTCTCCGAAATCACGTGGCTCAGTGCCACGAGGCCGCCTGAGCTTCAGTCCCACTGGGATGGAGAGTACCCCGAGATTGATGTCGCCTCGGCAAAGATCGGAATCCTCGAGCAGCATGGCTACTGCCCTGAGGCTTACTTTTATCTGCCCACACATTGTTGGACCGAAAATTACTATCGGCCCATGCAGAGCCGCTTTGATGCGTTCCTTGAGCGACATAGCCAGAGCGACCAGGCAAAGGGCATCGTCGAAGCTGAAAAACACGAAATAGCCCTTTATGAAAAATACCGCGACTATTACAGCTATGGTGTCTACATAGCCAGAAAGATCTGAATTGGATGAACGTTTACAGCCAAGAGTACCGCCAACGCGGGTTTGCCATTACCGACTATCTGGCAAAACTGACAAAGGGCAACCGTAATGGGGGCGCAGCATTCAGTGAAACAGGCGGTACGAGGGCTTGGCAATAGTGGATTCTCATGGGCAGGGATGCAAAAACAATCAGCCGGCTGGAACTTTACAAGCGAGTGTGGGAGACGCCCGTGACCAGGCTGGCCAAAGAGTACGGCCTGTCCGATGTCGGCTTTGCCAAGATCTGCAAAAAATACAATATTCCAAGACCCCCGCGGGGTTACTGGGCCCAAAAAGCCGCTGGACAGCGAATGATCAAAGAACCACTGCCCAGGCGCTCTTCGGATGAAATGATTGAAATCAGTCCCAATCTCGCGAATCAATTCAATCCCACTGAAAATCCAAAATTGTTCAAACAGCTTGAACGCGAACATAATTTTCCGCCAATCGTGGTTGCGAAAGCGTTGAGAAATCCGCACCCTTTTGTCGCCCGATCCGCTGAACTCCTGGAATTGTGTGAACCCACTGATGTCGGGATTCTTGAATCTGCGAACAAGAATTGTTTGGACATACGGGTGTCCAAAACCAGCCTTCGCCGGGCCCTCCGGATCATGGATGCGCTTATCAAAGGGTTGTTGGAGCGTGGATTCGAAGTTTATCAGGAGAAAGATTCGTTCGAGGTCATGATAGACGGCGAACGCCTTGGATTCGGAATCAGTGAGGATGTTGTCAGCAAGAAAACACAGCCCAAGGACACGGACCTGGATGGGTATTACCAATTTGGCCACAGCCGTTTCGACTACGTGCGAGTCCCTTCGGGTAAGCTCTGCCTGACCATTCATGACCGCAGCTATTTTTACAGCGACAATTTCCGGAAAAACTGGCGTGACACGAAACGCAAACAGCTTGAAGACAGTCTGGATGCCTTTGTGATCGGACTCATCAAACGAGCCGCGAAGAAAAAGGAATACCGGCAACAAAAGGAGGAAGAGGAACGGAAGCGACAAGAGATGGCACGCCTGAGAGAGGAGGAGCGGCAACGCCAGGCTGAGCTGAATCGCAAGATTCAAGAAGAGCGCACGCGTGTCTCGAACTTGATCACCGATGCCGAGAATCATCAAAAAAGCATGCAGATCCGTGATTTTGTCGCCGCGGTCGAGAAGGAACATCGAAATGGCAATCCGGTGTACGTCAATGCTGATGAATACGAGAGCTGGGCTACGTGGGCACGGGATCAGGCGGATCGCCTGGACCCCCTTGCTGACAGTCCACCGTCCATCCTCGACCACGCCGTCGAGACGGATGATGAACAACCCGGTCATAGTGAAGACAATCCGTATTTTAAAAGATGGTGATCCGTTCGGACAAAAAGGCTAACGATTACGACGAAATCAAACCGCTGATTAATCTGTGCAAAGCCGGCCGACTGTTTGATGTGCAGAACTGGATCGCAGACGGAAAACCAATCAACCCGCCGCCCCCGCCGGCAAAAGGAGCCAGAAAAAAGTGCCCACTGCAAGTCTCCATCGACAAAGGATTTCACAGCCTTGTGCAGGTGCTCCTCGAAAGCGGAGCAATTTTTCAAGATGGGTCTTTCAATGCGCTCGAGCTGGCGCTGGGCAACCGTCGCCTGGATTTGATCAAGCTTTTGGTGGAACACGGAGCCGACGTCCGGTCGGTGGACATGACGTGGGTCTTCGACTCCTGGGACCCGGCGATCATGGAATATTTCATCGATCAGGGTGCCGATGTTGAAACCGGCTATCCGCTTGCAGAGGCGCTGTGCTGGAAAATCCGAACCGTTTTGAGGGTGTTCAAGCGACACAAAGACCGCTTCCCCAGCTTTCAGGACCAGGTAAACATGGCATTGCGCCATCACTGCAAGGAGGGAAATCTCAAATGGGTGTCACTGTTGTTGTGGGCCGGTGCCGATCCGTTTGCCAAGGGGCCGGATTCACCTGGCGAAGACCCGGAGGAAGACCTGTGCGCCTTGGAGTACGCCGCGCTGTACAAGCATTTTGACATTTTCAAACTGAAAAATATCAGGATATCCCCTGATCACCCCATTGCGAGTGACATGCTGGAAAATGCCTGCCGGGCGGACAAGGCGGATTTTCTGGTTGAACTCCTTGATCAGGGATTCAATCCTGCCGAACAGAAGGATCGGGGGTCATCCCTCATCCAGACCTGCATACGGTGTTTGGATTGGTCCTTCGACTACGATTGGTTCACTCGCGAACGCAAAACCAAGGACATCGATACTTCCCGTTCGCGTGAAACGCTTAAAATGATACACATTCTGGCCAAACACGGCGCCAAGTGGAGGCCCACGGAGCGGTATCAAATCAACGACGCCCGCCGGTCTCTGCTCAAAATGAGCGTCGATTACACGGTCGAGTTCGTCTGGATCATGGCCAAATACGATGGCTGCAGCCGTGATACCATCGAACAGCTCCTGCGGACGCCCACGATAAAGCGGCACGTTGCCAAACATCAACCGCGCATCCAGGAGCTTTTAAAGGAATTTCCATCGATACCGGAAGACACGAGTTGAACGGGAACTGTTGGCGAGGAAACCCAAGCTGACACCGTTTCCACCATATCGGGAACGGCCTGATCTTTGATAACCCATTGATATTGAAGGTTTTCGGTTAACTCCGGGAGAAAAAGAACGGTTATGAAGAGGGTTGCACACGGGGAGCCAGACAAAAATACGGTCGATGAAGCACCGATTTTATTTAAAAGGAAGCCTTGAGCAAGAACAGCTCAGGGCTTTTTCTTTGTCCAAACGTTTCCGGCCCCTTCCAGCTTCTTCCCCGCCCGCCCGGCCATCTCTGTTTTTGGCCGGTTTTTACTGTAACTGGACATAACCCCATAATTGCGCCGCTATCTGACTGACCGTAGGCCGCATGCCGCCCCGCGATGCGAGGCGCTCCTTGCCTCCAGCCTTTGCCGGCGCCGGATTGCCAACCCCGTTTCCTACCGACTCCGCAAGGCCGGGATTGAAAGTGAGTGAATTCAGGTAGACCCAAGCAGGCCAAAGGCGAGCGGTCCTTGACAAACCGGCACTTTGGTAATACATTGGATTCACAATGAACAACCCGGAGGCGCACCATGATCAAGAGACTGACCAAACACGGCAATAGCCTCGCGCTGGTGATTGACCGGGCCGTGCTGGAGCTTCTGAAGATCGATAAGGAAACCCCTTTGGAGATATCCACAGACGGCCAGTCTCTGGTGATCACACCGCTCAGGGACACAGATCAGAATGTAACCTTCAAGGAAGCGCTCGAATCCGTGAACACCCGCTACGGCCGGGCACTCAAGCGGCTGGCGGAATAGGGCGTGCATCCGATCTTTCTATCATTTGCAGAGGTCCTCGACATTCACCAGGATCAGATCGAACGCTACGGCGGAGAACCCGGCATACGTGACCGCGGGCTTTTGCAGAGCGCCATCGCAACGCCGGCGGCCGGATTCGGTGGGCGCTACCTCCACCAGGACCTGTTCGCGATGGCTTCCGCCTACCTGTTCCACATCGTCAAAAATCATCCCTTCATAGACGGCAACAAGCGCACCGGAGCTGTAGCAGCTCTCGTCTTCATGCTTCTGAATGGAATTCAGGTAGGAATCAATGAGGATGACTTGGAAAAAGCCGTACTAGCCGTAGCCGAGGGGAAATGGGACAAGGCACTCGTCACCGAGTTCATCAGGAAAAACTCCCGACTTGACAGAAAATAGCTGATAAGCCATCCCCTGACCACCTATCAAAAATGTGCAAAGAACACGTCGTATCAGCAATTCTTCCGGCTGCAGGTTCCAGTGGGTTGCCGTCGGCTGGGTACATCGAAAAGGATCTTTCTGGTATTATGTGAAATTATTTCCGCATTTTCTTGCGCCGGGGTCTTGTTGGCCAGCAAAGCGCTGAAAATTGTAGGAACAGGTACACGCGGTTTCTGGAACCTCACCCACATTGACACAGAGGGAGCGTCTTGACCGTTGAGGACACCGTGGTCCGCGGCCGGCTCTTCGAGACATCCTCCGGCATCCCGATCCTGGAGGTTCCGGAGAACGACATCCTTGCCGTAGGGACCACCAAGCCACTCGCCGACTTGCCCCCGAATCGGACACGGACGCGGTGCATGTGGCACAAGTCTAAGGATCTGAGGCGCTTACGGAGAAACGGCTTGATGCATTCGGGGTCTGTCAAGACAATCCCTTATGACGCCTCACGTTGAGCGCCTTCCATTCGAGCAGCGGCTGGGATTGTATGCGTCGCTGAAGAGATTCATCGGCGGTCAAAAGCGTGGGGTCGATCACCCCTTGTTCCAGCAGCAGGTCCAAGAACTTACGCTCGGGATCCGTAAAGGGCAGCACTGCGGATAGACGTTCACGGCATTCCCTTACAAGACGCATCCCGTATTCGGCTGATTCCGCTTGGACCTCGGCCGCATTGACGCGCAGCGTAGGGATCAACTGCCTGGCCAAATCCATGGCGTCGAAGTCCACATCGCCCGAGGAGACCGTCCTCCAATCCTTCCTGTTCATCGCGCCGTAGACCACGAACCCGATGCGAAGGAGGTGGGAATCGAGGTTGTCCATTCGGAGAATCCGATGGCTGTCGAACAGGTCCCGCGCCTGTCTGCGCGCCAATAACGCCGCGAGCTTCCCGGCCGCCAGTTCATGGTGATCCAGCACGGGAATGCTCGTGGCCCTCCAAGTCCCGATGGGATGAGAGTCGCGGGTTGTCACCGGCCAAAGCGGGACACGGAACATGAAGTTGATGTCAACTTCGAGGTTACCGCTCCGGCCGGATGCGTTTTCATACCGCAATGACCACTTGCCTCCAGCGTGTTCTTCAGGCATCCGCCTGACTGTGAAACCCTCCCGAGCGAGGACTGCTTGAACAGCCTGCTCGACCTTGGGACGTTCGGCGAGCATGCCGTCACGATCTTCGGCTCCCACGTAGTTCAGATCGATGTCGACGGAGAGCCGGGGAACATCGAAGACGAAAAGATTCAAGGCCGTGCCGCCTTTGAGTACCAGCTTCTCTTTGAGAAAGGGGTGACTTCGCAAAGCGTCCAGCAACCCAAGCAGGTAGGCGACCTTTTCGAGCACATCCGGCCTGAAACCCGTCGATTCAGCTTCGGCGGCCAGCTTCTCGGGGGATATCTTCATAATACCTCTCCCCACGCCCGTTCGAGCACTTCCCTTGGAACCACCAAGTTCCATTTTGACACGAGGCGACCGCATGTCCGCTTGGCGCGGTCCAGATAATGCGGTTGCCGGGGTCGCAGATCGTGAAGCGCCTTGAGGTGACGGTCCTCCACCATCAACGGTTCGCGATGCTGTTCGAGATAAAACCCCACCTTCGCGCCGGTGGTCGCGTTTCCGAGCAGGAGCGCATACTCCACGACCTTGTCGAGGTCGAAGAATTCGACGGACTCCAGCGACCGCCAGATTTCCTCCCAGCTTCCCGAAAGGTCCGGACGATTCAGGACGTCCACCAATGTCCGCTCCAGACTCGCGACCCGTAGCTCCATACCGGCGCGCTCTGCGGTCAAAACGCCGACATGGATTTTCCCTGCGCGGAGGAGAGAGTGTGGAAACCTCGTCCCCCGGAAAACATGGGAGCGGAACGTCAGATGTCCGAGTGGTCGGGATGCCGAATAAGTGATGTGGGCATGAACCGAGTAAGCCTTTCCGTGAAACTCCAGTGCCGTGTGATGTGACAACACCGAATCCGGCGTCAGTTTCGCGGCGACAAGGAATGGATCGACCGGATACGAATCGGGGTCGGCTCCCGACGGGATGACGGCGTACAACCCGCGGCGTACCCGAACAACCCGTCCGGACTTCTGGTGGTACGCCAGGAGCGCCTCCTGCGTGCGCCCGCCGACTTCACCGTGGGACGACAGATGGTTGGCCAGATCGTCTCCGGTGAAAACCGGGTGCTTTCGGAAGAACTCATCATGTTTCATCTTTGGCATCCTTGACTTGGTTTCACGTTACCCACAGCAATGTTATGGGTTTTGAGTCAAAATGTCAAGTGTAAAGTCGGGTTTATTGACAATCTCACGCGAAACCCATATGAAATTATGGGTTTCATACGTGCGCGTCAAGTGCCGAACGCCCCGTCGACGTTCCCTCCCCGCCTCCGATAGATAACCCCAGGGGCGGGCGCTTCCCGCCACACGGCGCGAATGTCGCGCCCACAAGGGCAAGACAAATCCGCAGGACAGCGGATTTGGACGGCCAAAGGCCGCCCGAAGGGGGGGAGCCATGGAAGGCGAGCATCAAACCGAGAGGACCCCGGTGGAAACACGATCCAATCCGAAATCCAAGAACCCGGCAGCTGATGCGGTAGCTGAGCCGTCGCCGCTTTCAGCGGACGGTCTGGTGCTCGTCCCGCTTGCCGCCGCCGCGGACGAGGGACTGGACCTGCCCGTGGAGCAGGTGCTTCACCTCGAGTGGGACGCGCCGGCCTTCTCGCCACGGGGCAACTCTCTCGTCCTTCCCGCGTTCCAGTCCATCGAACTCCTCCGCGATTACCGCCGGGCCGAAAAGGCCATCGCCAAGCGCTGGGCCACGCCGTTCAGGCTCCTCAAGGTCGGCGGCGCGTTCGGCCAGAAGATGGTCATGCCCGATCAGAAGATGCACGAACAGGTCCGCGACATGGTCAACAAGATGGACCTCAAGAACGGCTTGGTCGTCCCCTACTACGTCACGGTGGAGACCCACGGCACCGAGGGGCAGGTCCTCAACGTCGAGGACAAGGTCAAGGAGGTGAAGGAGGACATCGTGGTCAAAGTACTCGAAGACGGCTTCGAGTTCGAAGGCCGGCGCTATAAGTCCCTCTCGGCCATTGCCAGGGCAGCACCGGCTCCCAGTGGAACGGGTTCATCTTCTTCGGCCTCAAACCCCCAGTGACGACCCAGAAACACCAGGAGACGATCCCATGAAGAACGGTGCCGTCGCAAATCGGGAGAGCATCCGTTGCGCCGTTTGCACGCGTAAATCGACCGAAGAGGGCCTCAAACAGGACTTCAACAGCCTCGACGCCCAGAGGGAAGAATGCTACAAGACCACGCCCAGAGCTTGGGAACAGACCTCAGTTCTTTTTGCCTCATGGCGCTCTTACGCGGAGTGCAATGGGGAAGCGGGGGGTGATGTCCGCAAGTTCGGTCCAATGCTCAGTAAACGAGGTTTCCTGCCCGAGCGTCTTGGATGCCCCCAAAGACCCAATCCTCAATCTTCACTGGCTGGCCATCTATTTCAAGCATGATGGACAAACTGGACAGATAAAACCATTCATCGCTCCTGCGCGCATGGGATAAACCGGAAAATGCGTCCAGGGGATTGGGGAACCTCTTTGAGCAATGTCCCTTATCGACTGCAGGCTATGATTTTTTGGGCGTCACCGAGAGCCAAGAAGTACGTCAGAGGCAACAGTGGAGAGAGGCGAAATCCTGCATGCTCATAGAATCGGGCAGCCCTCTCATGCAAGGCATGTACAAGCAAGGCCCGAATGCCCGCGATCTCCGCCGCTTGCAGCGTCCGGAGTACAGCTTCTCGAAGCAGGTCAAGGCCGAAACCTTGCCCTTGCCACTCCTCGTCAACCGCGAGGCGGCCCAACACCATGACGGGAATGGGATCAGGCATGTTGCGCCGCACTTTAGAGGGGGCCTCGAGGGCGGCGACAGCCCCGGCAGCCAAGGCATAATACCCGATCACGCGGTCGCTTTCGGTGATGACATAAGTTCTGGATGCACCGCTCGCCTGGTTGGCCAACGCCCTCCGCTTGAGCCAATCGTCCATGATCGGCTCGCCGGAGCGAAACGACAGCACATTGTGATTCCCTGCAAGAGGCTCTGGCGCGCTGATCATTTCTCCCACCGAGGCTTACGCGAGATGAGGGCCTTCAAACGCTCGTTCGAACTCGGGGGACTGTCCAGCAGCCTCTGGAATTCCAGGAATTGTTCGGCCGAAACCCGAAACAGCACCTGGTCGAGAATGGCGTCCTTCGCAGCCTTGGTAACCGCGTCAAGGATAAACTCCGTTCTCGTCTTATTGCTGAGCGAAGCGGCCTGATCAATCAGGTTACGCTGCGCAGGGGCCACCCGGATATTGATGTTCGTGCTGCGGCTCAATTGAGCAGTCTGCGCCATGGCTTGTTCCTCCTATGCTGATACCATAGAGCACCGCGCATTACGTGTCAATACATTGTGCGCACAAAACCTTTGTAAGGAAATACCGCCGTTGAGGGTCTCATCTGGGGCATTCAGAACCATTGATCATCACGCCCACGCACGCGCATACGCGCATGGAGGGGAAAACGGATTCGATGACCCTGATGCCCCCTCTCAATTTCACTGGCTGGCCGCCAAGGTCGAGCATGATGGATGGATGGACGGATGGACAGATAAAACCATTAATCGCACACGCGCGTATGGGATAAACCGGAAAATGCGTCCAATCCGTCCAATCTGTCCAGCCCTCTGTGTCAATGTGGGTGAGACACGCCCCCCTTGAAAATTTAGTGTAGGGCGGGTAAGGTTTTGAGCCATGAAGAAGCTAACCCACCTTCCGGCCATCGACCAGCTGGAAGGGTTCCACCCCGGAGGTCCCTGCCTATACAGACCAACGCTCGTACCGGTGTATATTACTGGCCGAAAAATGCCTGCTTGGTTTTATATCCCTGGGCGAAAAATTAGCAACCGATTCAGGGAATTGCAGGACGGATTCTGGGACCAAACTCTCGGCTGATTTTTCTCCAATGGCGTGGGAAATAAATTGACACCAGCTGTCAATAACTGCCATTTATACGACTGGTATGATGTATACTGGCTGTCATTTGCCTTTGAGACCAGAGAGATGCCTTTGATGGAAGAAAAATAAACCGATGTCCTAACTATTGAAGAATTCGCCGACTATTTAAAGATTCCCAAATCGACCTTCTATAAACACGTCCGCGAAGGTAAGGTCCCCTGCCAGAAAGTTGGCCGGCATTGGCGATTTCGTGGGGGTGCTATCGATGCTTGGCTAATAGAGCGCGGAGGCATCGGTATAAAGAATACTAAATAATCTCAAATAGAAACGCAAATCGGGAGAAGTTCATAGACATGGCCAGTGGCATCACTTTCAAATTCTCAGGACATCAGACATTCACCTTTCGCTACGGCTGGCTTGAAAAGGGCGTGCGGGGCGTCAATGAATATCCGGACCTGTTTTTCCGGGATGACGCATTAGTGTCCCTCGGTGTTGGGAAAAACATGGTGGAGAGTATCCGTCACTGGTGCCTGGTTGCTCAACTCATCGAAGCCAGCGATGATAACGGTAAGAACAGTTCACGGCGTCTTCAGCCGACGACGATCGCTAAGAAGTTGTTATTGAATGGGGGTTGGGACCCGTTCCTTGAGGATGATGCGTCTCTTTGGCTGATTCATTGGCTGATCTCAACGAACCCTTCAATCGGTACTGCCTGGCAACTCTTGTTTTCTCGATATAATCGCCCGGACTTCACTCGCAGAGAAGTCAACAATTATCTCCGTGACTTTATTACGAAAGAAGGGATGAAGGTGAGCGATACGGTGATCGAACGCGACGTTGATTGTCTCATTCGTACCTATGTTGCTGGTACCGGATCAAAGAAACAGGTGGTAATTGAAGAATCCTTTGCGTGTCCACTCCTACAGCTAAATCTGATTCAGCCTTCGCCTGACGGCGATCTGTACCGCTTTGCCATTGGGCCCAAGCCTTCTCTGCCTGCGCCAGTGTTCGCATACGCTCTGAATGAGCATTTTGCGCGTCGTGAAAACCGACTCGAAACCATGAGCATTCAAGAATGCCTTTACGGGGAAGCCAGCCCTGGTCAGGTATTCAAGCTGGATGAAAATAGCCTGATCGAGTATGTCGAAGAACTGGAAGACACTATGGGAGGAAGCGTCATTTTGGATGAGACGGCGGGATTGAAACAGATTTACCGCCGGCAGAGCTTCAATCCAATCACGATCCTTGATAATTACTATGGGAGAAACAGTCGGGAATGACGACCAATATGAAAACTCTTTCCGATTACGTTGAGGTGAGGGGGCGCTTCAGGCGCTCCACAAACTTGGAGAAAGACTTCGCCGCTGCATACCAGAATGGTGAATATATCATTACACCGATGGCCCGTGAGGCATTGCGTCGTTTGGCTGAAGGTATAAGCAACGGATCACCCTGCCGCGCATGGACTCTGACGGGACCTTATGGGGTCGGGAAATCCGCCTTCGCGGTCTTTTTAACTCGGCTACTTTGCGAGGCAGGCCAACAGAGTAAGCAGGCTCGATCGCAGCTTGAACAAGTTGATTCGCTGCTGAACGTTCATCTGCGGGATTTTGGCCTATTCAGAAAAGATTCAAAGGGCTTTCTGCCCGTTCTTGCGACGGCCCGACGTACTTCTGCCGCTAAATGTATTGCCGAAGGGATCGTAGCTGCTGCCTCTTCAGTGAATGATCAGAATGTGAGGTCGTCCGTTCAAGCTATAGAAGAGAATCTCAAGTCGCAGCGGAACGGTCAACCCTGGGATACTCGGCAGATTGTTGATGGTCTCGCTTCTCTTTCCAAGGCAGCAACAGTGTCCGGTTACCAAGGGGTTCTGCTTATTGTCGATGAGCTTGGCAAGCTGTTTGAGTATGCCGCGCGGTACCCTCAAAAAGGGGACGTTTTCGTTCTTCAGGAGCTCGCCGAACAAGCGGCACGTAGCTCAACTATTCCGATTATGCTAGTAGGTCTGCTTCACCAGTCCTTCCAAGAATACGGTCTTCACTTAGACATAGCTACCCGTCGGGAGTGGGCTAAGATCCAGGGACGGTTTGAAGACATTGCTTTTGTGGAGCCGGCTGAACAGGTAATTCGGATGATTGCTCAGGCCATCCGTTGGAACAAAAACAACCTTACGAAAATTCCATCAGAATATGCAGCTGAGATCGCTGTCATTGCATCAAAGGCCGGAATTACGTCACCCGGCGTACAGCCATCGGATTTCGAGGCAACCGCGAGAGCTGCTTATCCCCTGCATCCAGTGACACTGGTTGCCTTGCCTTTTATCTTCCGGCGATTCGCGCAGAATGAGCGGTCTCTATTCTCGTATCTTAGCAGTTTGGAGCCGTATGGGTTTCAGGAGTTTATAAAGACGCATGAATTCACACCCGATAGGCCGCCGGCTATCAGACTCGGAAATTTGTTCGATTATTTTACTAGGAGCTTTGGGGCCGGGCTTTACCGGCATCCACATGCGCTCAGATGGATGGAAGCCGCTGATGCGCTAGAGAGGAATGAGGAGCTTTCACCTCTACACCGTGAGGTCGTAAAGACAATCGGTGTGCTGAATGCTCTCGGCGAGTTCTGTCATCTCAATGCAACCAAAGAAGTCGTTTCATTTGCGATCTCTGATTCCGTAGAACTTAGCAGCGAGTTGCGGGCGGTAATGGCTTCTTTGAGAGAGGCATCTATCGTAACCTACCGGAAGTTCAACAACACTTACCGGATATGGGAAGGGAGTGATGTCGACATCGAAGAGCGGGTTTCGGAGGGAAAACGGAAGATTCGCCAGGGACTTAATTTGGCAGATAGCGTCAAGCGCTACCTCCCGACACGGCCCCTTGTCGCCCGCCGGCACAGCTTCGAAACGGGTACGCTAAGGTACTTCCATCTTGAATATGTCGACAACTCAGATGATATACAGGCACATTCGAATTTGTCAGAGACCGACGGTAAAGTCATAGTTTGCCTTGCGGAATCGCCTGTTGTAGCCGAACAGTTTCGTGATCGCGCCATCGCTGTAAATGAACGACGAGATGTTTTATTCGCCATTCCACAGCTAATCGGGGAACTCCGTGCTGTTGTAACGGAGCTTGGGGCATTAAGGTGGGCTTGGGACAATACGCCCGAACTCAGGGACGATCGCGTAGCAAGGCGTGAAATATCGCTGCGAATTACCGAAGTGGAGCAAATGTTGCTGCGTAATGTTGATGGGCTTTTAGATCCTAGGGGCGAACCTGCCGGAAGCGGTTGCCTTTGGATTCACAAGGGCCAGGTGGCCTCTGTTCACTCCCCAGTGGATGTTTCTCAGTTGCTGTCTGATGTTTTCGATGAAATATATGATAAGACGCCAAAAATTCGGAACGAGCTGATTGTAAGACGGTCCCTATCTTCGGCTGCAGCCGCGGCCCGCAGAAATCTTATAGACCGAATGCTAAGCCGCCATGCGGTGGAAACGCTTGGCATCGATGGGTATCCGCCTGAGCGCAGCATGTATGAGTCCATTCTAAAGGCGACGGGACTTCATCGTCAGGACCAGAACGGCGACTGGAGGTTTTTGGCACCTGGCAACCGCAACGCTACAAAGATCGTCTTTGCATGGAACTGCTTGCGTGACGCCCTTTTCGAAAGGCAGCCGGAGCCCGTTCCGCTATCTGATATTTACGGGATATTGATGGCACCTCCTTATGGTGTGATGCCGGGCCTGCTTCCAGTACTCCTGTGCGCCTTCATGCTTGCCCATCCAGATGAGACTACTTTATACCGTGAAGGAACCTTTTTACCACAGCCGGGTATTGCGGATTTCGAAGTGTTGATGCGCCGTCCAGAATTCTTTGCTGTTGCAGGCAGCAGAATTTCAGGCGCACGCGCCGCTGTTGTTCAGCGCCTTGCTAAAGGCTTGGACACCAACTCGGCAACGGTGCCTGTTGTCCGGGAGCTTTTTCGAATGGTCAAAAGCTTACCAGATTTTGCTTGGAATACCCGACGACTGCCTGATGAGACGCTTGCTCTGCGAGATGCTTTTCAGAACGCCAAGTCTCCGGAGCAGTTTCTGTTTGTTGCGTTGCCGGGGGCACTGAACCTTCCTGTCTTCGCCGAGGCCAAGTATACTCATGCAGAGATCGAAGCATTCTTCAGCGCCTTGAACGAAAACCTCAAGACCCTTTCCGGCGCCACGGCCTCTGCTATAGATGCCGCCCGTGACATTCTTCTCGAATCCTGTGGGTTCGAACATGGCGCTGACGAGTGGCCCAGCATGCGCGCCGCAGCGGTCGCTCTGGAACCCGCGGTTACAGATTCACGGCTTCTGACCTTTCTAAAGCGTGTCACGCAGAGCGGGGCAGATAGGGCCGGTATCGAGTCGGTACTGGCGCTTGTCGCAAATCGCCCGCCACGAAATTGGTCAGACTCGGATGTTGACCGATTTCCAGAGGCCGCGGCTGCAATAGGCAAGGCATTCCAGGCGGCAGCCCGGTCTACGGGCGTTGCCTGCGACGCCACTTCACAACTTGCCGCTCTGCCTCCGAAGGAACGCCGTCAAGCCGAACAGGTCTTTGAGAATCTGAAGACTTTTCTCAAAGGAAACGCAAAAGACACCAGCCCGCGGGTCCTTCGCGCGGCGGTCACCAGATTGCTAGAGGAAATGGACAATGGTTGAAACACAAAGCACAGCCGAAGAGAAAGAGACGCGGCACATCCTTTCGCTATCCGGGGGAAAGGATAGTACAGCTTTGGCCCTGTACATGAAGGATAGAGTTTCTGGCATTGAGTATGTCTTCTGTGACACAGGCGAAGAGCTTCAAGAGACCTATGACTACCTTGAGAGGATTGAGGCACACCTCGGGAAGTCGGTCACGCGGCTTAATCCTGAGCGCCCTTTCAAGCACTACCTCGACCTCTATCGTGGTATGTTGCCAGATCCTCGAACACGTTGGTGTACACGCATGCTCAAGCTCAAACCATTTGAAAAGTATGTCGGCAATGATCCGGTCCGCCTCTATGTTGGGATTCGCGCGGATGAACCACACCGCACCGGGTACGTATCGACAAAGCCTAACATTACTACAGTTTTCCCGTTTGTCGAAGATAGGCTTCGCTACAAGGATATTCAACGAATTCTGAAAGACAGCGGGATTGGGCTGCCGGAGTACTACAAGTGGCGATCAAGGTCAGGATGCTACTTCTGCTTCTTCCAACAGCGGTGTGAGTGGGTTGGTCTGCTTGAGAACCACAAGGATCTCTTCGACAAAGCTGCCGAGTTTGAGAAGTACGACCCTGAGACGGGAGAATCGTTTACCTGGATACAAGGCGAGAGCCTGTCGGATATATCTGACCCCGATAGAATTGTTGCTATCAAGAATGAGTATCAGAAACGACGGAGTCGTTCTTTCCATAACGCCACAGACCCTGATGCCCCGTTGCTGGATGTTTTTTCTGATGACGACGATGATAATGAGAATCATGTAGGGTGCTTGATCTGTCACCTCTGAGGAATTTCAGGAGAAGTGCTTCTGTGACCTATATCTATCTAGATAATAATGCGACCACGCCTTGCGACACTGCCGTTATAGAGGCGATGCTGCCTTTTTTCGGTACGAGGTATGCGAACCCTGCGAGTCCCCATGGCATGGGAAGAGACTCCTTTAAAGCGGTCGAGGGGGCGCGAGAAAGCGTGGCTCAGTGCTTAAGCTGCTCGACCTCAGAACTCCTGTTTACTAGCGGCGCTACGGAGAGCAACAACATCGTCCTTTTGGGAGTTGAGCCGACGAATGGCAGAAGGAGGGTAGTCGTCTCTGCCATCGAGCACAAATCGGTGTTGCTCCCACTGTACCATAGACATCGTTCCGATATCGACGTGCAGGAGATGGGGGTTAGCAGGGACGGTGTGGTCAACCTTGAGAGCGCGGACGCACTAATTGACCAGAACACAGCACTGGTGTCACTTCAGGCTGCAAACAACGAAACTGGAGTGCTACAGCCGGTTGAGGAGGTTGCTGCTATTGCTCATTCTCGAGGAGCGCTATTCCATTGCGATGCCTCTCAATTGATAGGTAAATTGCCAATCCCCGATTGGTTAGCACAATGCGACTATCTTTCCGTGAGTGGCCATAAATTCTACGGTCCAAAGGGCGTGGGTGCACTTGTTGTGAGAAGCGGGGGGCCGCGTAAGACTATTTCACCTCTCTATTTCGGCGGTGGTCAAGAACACGGCCTGCGTTCAGGCACCTCGAATGTTCCGGGCATTGTTGGACTCATGACTGCGTTTAGACTCGCTCAGGAGCGAGTTGCCACAGACGCAGCCGCCATCGCGCAATTGCGTAATAGCTTCGAAGGCCTGTTACAGAGAAAGGTTCCGAGATCGAGAATCAATGGTGTAGATGTCGCGCGCCTCCCCGGCTCCAGCAGTATAACAATCCTAGATGTTCCGGCATCTATGCTGATTGCGAACCTGTTCTCATTATGTATTGCGGAGGGATCGGCATGTACGTCTGGAGCACCGGAACCATCTCATGTGCTCTCTGCAATGGGGCTTTCTCGTGACGACGCCGATTGCACAATACGAGTCAGCTTCGGGCGACAGAACTCAATTTATGAGGCAGAAACGGCTGTGGAGATGATTACCCAGGCAACTCAGCGTATTCTTGATGCTGCTAATGACATGCAAAGCATGTTCGGAACTTCTGCAAAGGGCGAAAATACATGACGGACGAACACAATCACATTGACGAGGCACTCAAGAAGCTGCGCGCTGTTCATGGTCTCCGCTATGGCAGTGCAGAGAAACCACACAAATTGCTGTTTCTCATGACCCTTGCACGGCTCTACGAGAGCGATCCTAAGCGGTCACGAAAAGTCCCTTTGGACGAGTCACTCACAACAGCGTTCTCCGCTGTCTCTAGAGAGTTCTGCGGAGAGTCTGCGAGCCAAATCCTCATTGAGTATCCATACTACCATCTCACCTCTGATAATCTGTGGAAGCTAGATGTCCGCCCTGAGAAAAGAGACGAGTTTATTAAGTATGTTTCATCCCCCAATATGAGGCTGACTCCTCGCCGTCTGGTAGAGACTGTTGAGGCTGGTGAGTTGGAGGAGTCCATCGATAGATGCTTGCGGGATGCGAAGGGTAATGCAGACGTGCAGGCATTTCTCTCTTCGCGTTTAGGGACTCTGTGGGAGGAGGTTGATCGATCCCCTGATCAGGTGCGCGAAGACCGTGCTCAGCGCTCCTTATTCGCTCATGAAGCGGATGCCCTGAAGGCAATAACCCGGCACATAGAGCGACATCGCCTTGGTGTAACGCTCTGCAATCTCGAGCTGCATGACAGGCAGTCGAATCGCTATTTCGAGGCGGATCTTGTTCTCGTCTCACGATTCGGTGTCTACGTCGTAGAACTTAAGCATTGGAGCGGACGCATCGAGGTGCGTCCGAACTCCTGGCTGCAGAACAATTCGTTTTTCAAGCCGGATCCGCACAAGGCCAACAACTTCAAGGCGAAGCTTCTACGTGGTCTATATGATCGCAAGTTTCCGAGCTTCCCCTCACTTTATTTTGAGTCGGTTGTTGTTCTGACAAACCCGGATGTTGAGGCCTCGGGTTGCACCATTCCGAAAACAGACGCACACAATCCCACATTTGAAAGCATCGATCGCTTTCTCCAATATCTCAAATGTCAGCGGCAAGCCAAGCCGGCCAGGTTGTCCGATTCACAGTGTGAGGCATTCGCCGACCATGTTCGGAAACTGCACTCGGTCGGGCCTCCACGCGACTTTGTTTTCCCTGGATATGAGATTGTCGAACGGCTCTATCAGTACGATGACCGAGCTGAAGTGGTTGCTCGAAGAACAGACCTGCGCCACCGACGACTGAGCCGCTTGCGGATCTTCTTCCTGGAGGCAGGGGACACCAGAGCGAGGGAGAAAGCAACCGCCACACTGAATGCCGTGGAGAAGATAGGAGAAAACCCGAATATTCTCAAGGTGTGGGATATCCCGAACGAAAGCTACCTTGTGGAGGGAAGTGATTGGTCCGAAATGGGGACACTGCGGGACTACCTGGACCGTGCGGGGCCGCTGCCCTTAGACCTGGCCATGTCTATCATCGCCGGATTGGCCAGGGGACTTGAAGCCGCTCATTCTCAATGTGTGGTCCATCGGGCACTGTCCCCGGACAACATCCTGATGGTGAACGATACCCCCAAGCTGATGAACTTCGATCTCTCCTTCCAGCTTGAGGAAGATCGGGTCACGGTTATTCCGGATGCATCAAAACTGAAGCGATCCCCCTACATAGCCCCGGAGATCTATGTCAGCGGCACCGTTCCGGAGGCCACAGCGGACCTGTTCAGCCTTGGAGTTATTCTTTTCGAGATGCTTGTCGGGTCCCCTCCATTTGGCTGCTCGACAGATTTAGAGCGATCCGATGGCAGTCTGAGTGATGAGCAAGCCCGAAAGTTACGCAACGTCGAAGGTCTGTCATCCAAGGTGATAGACCTCGTTCACCGGCTGATTCAACAGCGCCCATCGGATCGGATCGCGGATGCTTCAAGAGTGCTCGATTCGTTGGATGCGACCACGGAAACGGCGATTGCTCAGCCGACAAAGGAGGCAAATCCTCGCCTCCGAGACGGCGCTCAATCGGGACTTTACAACATCGCTTCATTTGTCAAGACCGGTGCGGAGGCTCAGATCTATCGAGCAGCCGGTGTGAGGGGCAAGAAGGTCGCTCTAAAGCTGTTCAACCGTGACGTCCAATTGCCCCGCATCGTGGACGAGCAGGGATTCGCAGCCACGGCCCATCATCCCAGTCTGGTTCGCGTCGATAGCTACAGCCAGTGGGACGATGGTCGCTACTTCATCGCTTTTGACTGGGTCTCGGAACGTAGCCTACGCAATGTCATCGACGAGGGATCGCGTCCCGACCTCGACGCCTTTGTTCGCGGCGCAGAGCAGCTTCTGGATGCGATCGGTTCACTTCACCAGAATTCGGATGACGGGATCGATCGCCCCATCCTCCACAACGACATCAAGCCGGAGAACATTCTTATTGCCGAATCGGGGCGGCTTGTCCTGATCGACTTCGGCGCAGCCTCGGAGCCACAGGTCGGAACCTATGAGGGTACTGAGGGGTACGTAGCCCCGGATCTTCGGCTCGGAAAGGACCGCAAGTATTGTGAAGATGGTGATCTGTACGCCTTGTCGATCTGTCTCCACGAATGGCTCCTCGGGGTCAGACCTGACGATGGTGAAGAGTCAACCGTTGATATCCCTGAACTGCTTCTCAGATGGCTGCAAAAGGGCTGTTCGGGAGAGGCATCCGAGCGATACCCCTCTGTTGCAGAAATGAGAGCTGGTCTGCTAGATGCGCTGAACGCTAACGGTCTGGCTGAAGAAGACAAGGAATCCGTTGAACCAACTCACGTGTCTTTAGTTTCCCGAGAAGAGAAACCACGGAAGCCGGAACCGGTCAGCACGGCGCCTGCGCCTGGCAAGGCTGCCCCGAACCCGTTTGTGCCCTACCTCAATTCACTGCACAGCCGCACAGCAGCCAGCGAAAACGCTCTGGCGGAGTCTCAAGCATGCAACTTGTTCTTCGTCCATATTCATGTCAGACATCCTGTGGCGGAACGAGTTCATCAGATCCTGACGGGTGATCAGAAGAAGCATGTCGTCCTTACAGGACACGCAGGAGACGGCAAGTCGACCATCGCCTTAGACATATTCAAGCGATTGTCGGGTTTGCCTGCGGAGGCTGCTCTGTTGCATCCCCTGCAACGGCGCGAGAATGTCGGGTCGATCAGTCTGGCCAAGGATTTCAGCGAATGGTCGCCGGCGGAGCGTGCCGACTTGATGGGAGAGATGCTGGAAAGAGAGGGCCCCACATTCCTGCTTGTCTCCAATACCGGTACATTGCTCGATACGTTCAGAACTCAGGAACAGCAGAGAGGCGGCAACTGGGTCGGTGTGGAGAGCGACCTCCTCAGTGCCATGAACTCTACAGAACCCACAGCGGTGGCCTTTCATGGCGCCGAGTTCGTTCTGTTGAATGTGGCGATGATGGACAATCTACCCATCGCGCGTGAGATCCTGGAAAGGATATTGGCTCCAGAGCGTTGGGCCCCCTGTCAATCCGCAGCATGTAAAGAGAAGTGCCCGATCTTCCGCAATGTCTCCCTCATGCAGGCCAACTTGCCGCTGGTTCGTGATCGGCTCTTCCTGGCTTACCGACGCATCTATGAGTACGGGACACGGCTCACACTCCGGCAACTATGTGCGCATATGGCCTACATGATCACCTCGGGCCTTGACTACTCTGACGTTCTTAAGATGGGGCAGCGGGCCAAGCCTCCACGCATGGCGGAGTACATGTTCTTCAACCGTTTTTTCGGAGACAACGGCTCCCTTCCAGATCCGCTAGCCGCGCAGCTAAAGGGCGTCAAGGTTGTGCGAGACCAATGCTTCGGGTCGCAGCCATGCCCGACCTGGGAACGACGTCTCTGGCTCCGAAGTCGTGGTCAATCATTCACGTTAAAGGCCCAAATGGCGCCAGAGGATTTCGAGACGCTACGCCAGTATGGGGCTGGTCTCATTCTCGACGATGAGATCAGCGGTTCAGATGCGCGCAACCAGGTGCGCAGGGCGGTCTTCTTCCTGCACGATATTGCGGAGGATAAGGAACAGGGCTTCCTTCGCGCATTCCTGAGGTCGAACATGCTTCTGGATTTTGTGCGGTGGCAGGAACAAGCCGGCGAGACGCTGAGCCTGCAGGAATCCAACGCCCTCTACAGGAGGATCGTTCATGTATTACAAGAGCATTTCACCGGGGTCCGCCTGCCAGAGGGCGCATCTTCCGACCGACACCTCTTCGTGACATTGAACAGACACTCTCACGACGTAAGACAAAGCGCTCAGGTGGTGCTTGCTCGTTACCCCGAGGATGAGTTCCATATCGTTCTACACACCCGCGAAAATCCCGCGGGCGGGATTCGGCGAGAGCTGTTTCTTGAGGGCCCAGCGGTTGGCGGGGCACTGACCCTGCCGCTTTCGCTTCCGTTTCTCGACTATGTAATGCTCCGTAATCGCGGCGAAATCGGAGAGGTGTTGCAGACCTCATACGTAGACCGCTTGGAGCGCTTTAAGGGGCAGCTAATACGCTATGCTAGTGGGCGAAGAACCGACGACATCATGCTGGTCCGCCTGCGCACAAATCACACCTTTCGCCGGCAGATTTTCGCGGTTCGCGAAGGACGACTGGAGGTGACAGATGCCTGACCAGTTTCCACCTATTGGCCTGAAGACGGACAGTCATGACAGGAATCCGGCGATAAGACTCTTCGGTCGGCGCCTGTTCGTCGATCAAACTGTTCCAGAACTGCTTCTTGAGTTTCTGCTCGTTGCTGCGTCCCCAAAGCGCGTTGGCTCAAAAGGGGACGTCGTGTCCAGTATACTCCCCGATTTAAATCTCCTGCTTTCATGGCCGACTGGTCACGGCTTGGAGTATGCCCCCAAGGCGCGACTCAACCTTAAGCTGTTTGCATTCCTGGGCGCCTCCAAACTCGACACTCGTCACGAGGCTCATAGGCAGCACTATCGCCAGTTGATTACAGAGCTTAGTTCCCCCGAAAACTTGAGCAAGGGCAGTCTTGGAACAAATGAGATTCTAAAGACGCTTGAGAACCTCTTCCTTGGTTTCCAGAGCGTTGGAGGCCAGCGAACTTGGTGCGCAGCCAGTTTTCTTCCCATAGCCCGTGAATTCATTGCTGACGAGAGTATATGGAGAGTGACTGCTGCTCGTGCTGGTGAAGTGAATGGATGGGACAGTGCTTTGGACTATTTCTCCCACACACAGCAGCTGTTTCTTGCCCGCAGTGGCGCACTGCTGTTTCTGCAGATATTGAACGCCTTGAGGACGGATGAGGGTGAAATTCGGCAATGGGTGGATCGCGCTGGGTTGAGCCTTGATCAGCGAGAGTCCTCACCTGTCCTTCTTCATGGCGCGATTACAGAGGCTCTGGATTCTGTGTTGGACGCATGCCCAGCAACTGTCGGAAAACTTGCCGAATTCTTGGATACAGGCGTTGAGAAGCAAACAGCAGAAAGAACAGACTTCCATTCTGACAAGATAACTCCGCGTTTCGCTTCCTGTGGTTGGTGCCCCCAGGAGAGCTGGCCTGAAGGCTTGCTATTCGCTGTTGAAATCTTGCGATTGTGCGGAGCGGTTATAGACCCCATTGAGCGGCTGGAAATGCTCGAGATAGCATGCGCCATGCAGGTCCTTAGGAGCCTATGCGCACAAAGTATGCGTTATGTGCCTAGTATGTTCAGGCTAGAGAATGATATCGGGGCGCTAAACTACATCTGGGCTTTTTCTGATCCGGCCGGTTCGCAAACGGTGACAAAGCAGATATCCCGACGCAACGTCAATGCAATCCAACGGCTGATTTTCAATGCGGTACGCAATCCCGATCTGTACATCGGGTTGGAGTGTTTAACAGACAGAGAGCTGAAGCGCATAACCAACGACATGGACAAACGCTACGGCTACAAACTCTTTATGACTGTTGCCAAGCGTATTGGCCTTATCGTTCCCAAGCGTGGCGCCGGCGCTCGTTTTGTGCTCAACGACAAGATTCTCAGGTTTCTCGTGTTGTCGCTTCTGCGTCCGGGAGAGCGCGTCACGTATGACACGTTCAAGAAGTTGCTCCTCGCGCACTACGGGATAGCGGTTGACGACGCAGGTCTTGCCGCATCGTGTGAGTGGTCGGGCACATCGCGACTTACGACTTTGGGCGGCAACTCTGACGCATGGCTGATCGAGATGTTGAATGCGGCCGGGGTGCTGATTTGCTTATCCGACTCATGTTCCCTTGTACGAAACCCATTTGATGGCGAGGAGGCATCTCCATGAAGTTCTTCGCGCAGAGCGTGCTGGATTATGTATGCCGTCAGGCTGAAGAGCAACAGGGCAACGGCAAAATGCTGTTCATGATGCCCTCGCTGCCGCCTCAAGTGGTAAGGGACATTGTGGATGGTCTGACCGCCTATTGTGCCAGCTGCGCACAACCTGAAGAGGCAATAGTCAAGATTGCAGCGCCACTCGTTGAGGATTGGCGGCGTTCGGGCGATCCCGAGGTCCGAGAGATCCAGCGGGATTTGGCGGAGAAGGGATGGTGCGATGATCGTGAGAACCTGACGGGATATAGGAACATTGCGTCCCAAGACGGGAAAGCTGCGCTGGTTCTTCTTATTGGCGTAGATCGAGTAACCGATGCCGCCAGCATGTCCGATTTCCACCAATGCGACCTGCAGACCGTCTGGGAGCGTGAGCTCGGTAGCAGCTTCGGAAAGTGGGTCAGGTCTGCCTTTGAGCCAGGCATCGCCTATGAAGACGATAACATACAACATTTTGACTGGATACTGTGCCCCTTGGTAGAGAGTGGCTTGGCCGACGTGTTGCAGGTCAGCTCGCTTCTTCAGAACCTTGACCTCTCAGCGGCACAGGATGGTCGCGATGCGGAAAAAATAATGCTTGCGAGCCTCGGGCAGTTCGGGCTCCCACACTTCGGTTCGTTCAAGTTCTCCACACCTCGTGCCTTTGGCGCCTACCTTGACGATGCCCTGGCCTTCTTCTCATATGACCTCTTCATTGAGGATCGCAACCGCAAGAAGGCCATCACTGCTATCCATGCGTTCGTCGAGCACAATCCACTGGGGGAGGTCTTCGATCCATCCGAGAGGGGGGATTTCGAATCGGATCAGGCCTTCGTAGATACGCTGAAAGAGTACATCGAAACGGGCCAGGAGCAGCCGAAGAATCAGTTGTTGCCATGCGATTTCGTCACGATCCGCGATCGCATCTTGCGGTTCAGAGCCCCGAAGGAGCCCAAGCCGAAGAAGGAGACAGTTAGCAAGCTGAGTGGAGGGCCCATTGAGGTCGCCCTGATCGCTCTTTGGGCTACACTTGGCGACTTTAAACGTGAAGCGAGCAACCAGGGCGTATTTGCCCATGAAACATTGTCCGGCATCCGTTTCGAGGGGAGGCTTTTCAAGCACGACAGTGAAGGCGAATCGGCCGAAGAACGCGCTGAGCGGGCGATTGCCTACCTTGCGAAGCTCATTGGCGGGGTCGACCGTTATCTGGAGAAATGGATCGATACATCGTGTATGTGTTCGGACGGGCGGACCATCCCGTTGAAGTCGGAGCTCTTCCGGCGAGAGATCGACTGTCAGTCGGCCCGGACCTCGGAGCCATTCCTTCAGTTTGCGGTGATTGTCGAGGGTGATGGATGGTCGGAACCCGTTTCCCGGCTGTTCGCTTGGCGGCTACCGGAGATCCACCCGTACCGCGTTGCTGACGAGTTGGTGCAATGGGCGGCCGGCGGCATTGCCCAAGCGGATGGATACTGCCTGCCGGTCTTTTACGTTCCCTACTACGAAGAGCTCATTCTTGCCAAGGACGACGAGGAGACGCGGCGGGTGCTTCTCCAATGTGTCCACGATGAGAGCGACGGCATCGGTAACCTACTAAAAGCCGAGGAGCTTGAACAAGGCGATCCGCTATTGCCGGCCACCCAGGAGCTTGCATTTGAGTATGACCGCTTCATGCAGATGGCGAAGTCCGACGGCATTCATGCAGCTCTTTTGGACGCCTGGAGCAGCCTGCGGAAGGCCTACGAGAAGGCAGCGGATGCCTATCTATCCGATCCGGTTTGTGCGGACAGCCCTATCGCGACACTGATTTTCCGCGCATTTCTCGTGATTGCACGGCGACCATCCTTCGAGTCGGATCGATGGGTGTGGGATGCGTTCGAGACGTCGGGTGCAGTCACCGTGCTTCATCCCGCGCTTCTCGAGATGCTGCACGCCCATGTTCTCTATCTGCTCACCGCGTTTTCGAACGTTGCGGGTCGCGAATTGCGATCTCCCGGCACACGCTCTTTCCGCGATGCCCTCTGGCAAGGCTATGTGGACCTCGCGGCAATTCAGACACCTTTGTCCGGGCTGCTGAAGGACCGAAACCGGGTGTTGGACACGGATGTACGTGGAAGCGGCCTGATTCATCGCATCGGAAGCATCGGAGAGACAGAGGCCCCCCTGACCACTCGGTTGCTGCTGCGCTACGATGCATTTGAGGAAGAGGACATCTCGGATGCGGAGCTATTCAGGAGCAGCCGCGAATCCATCTTGATTTCGCGGGTTCTGCATGACTACCGGAAGCTTCACCCTCATGCCGAGGATGGACTTGGAATCGCCGTCTATCAGAACCAGGATATTCAACCGGTGATTGCTGCAGTCGACGAGTTTCTCGTTGATGTCTGTCGCGGGCGCGAAGATGGGAACATCCCGTATGCGATGTCCGTGACCGTTTTCACTGAGTCCAGCGACGACACCAGCGTAGCGCGTTGGATTGCGCAGTGGAAGGAGCGCTGGGAGGCTGCGGAGACTCAAGGCTCGCTGGCTCACTATCGCAGGGCCCAGCTCTCGGTTGCGCATCGGATCGTATCGCCGGAAAACCACTACCGGCAGTTCGTCGATCTTGTGGGCAAGAGTCTGGATGTGGATGTCGCGATTCTGAATGGGTTTATCCGCGCCGGTTCTCAGGGAAACGATTTCGAGCTTGTTGATCCCTATGACGTGACAACCCGCACCTTGAAGTTTCCCATTCTTGAGAAGTCGTTTTGCGCCTTCCGCGATCCGGGAAGGCGGCTGCAGAGAGCCAGGGTGCTGAGCAACCGGCAGTTTGGTGTCACGACACGCCATGCCGAGATCATGGCCCGCCTCAAGAGCAGGGAAACTCCTCAGAACACGCACCATGTTGTGCTTGGCTACGGGGACTATGGGCCGTGGCAAGGGGTTGTGGACGCCCTGCATCATCAAGCCGAATGGGTGGTTTGCATCGATCCCAATGTTGACGAGAGGCTTATTGCGGAGAAGTCGCAGGATACGCAAGAAGCCCGTGAGATCATCGGGTTTGGCTCGGGTGTCGGAACACACGGTGAGGCCAACTACACTATCTCAACCGAACAGTTCCGCCTGTCGGATGTGCTTCACAAGCTGACTGCATCCATCAATGAGGTCTATTCGGGGTGGTCTTCCGAGACATTCCGCCAGGTTGCGGAAAGCGTGCTCGCTGAGTCCCGGCATCTGTCCGGGCTTTCTCTTGTTCGTGCGACGGGCATCGGTCAGTACGTGCGGGACTTCATGGCCTACGCCTTGACGCGGAAGCTCCTGACAGCGAACAAGGACGTTTTCTGCGACCACCTGGTTTCACTGGATGCTTTTCGCCACTGGTTCGACGCCGCTGATACCGACACAAGACCCGATCTACTCTGGCTGACAACCAGGATCGGGGACAACGGGCGACTGCACCTTGATCTCCGGCTCATCGAATGCAAACTGGCAAGGATGTCAGATGCCCATCTTGATAAGGCCAGAGAGCAACTGGAGAACGGACTTCGGCATCTAGCGGCGGTTTTCATGCCTCGCTCAGACGAAATGCAGATCGAGGATGAACGTCCGGACCAGAGATACTGGTGGCTTCAGCTACATCGCCTCATATCCAGCAAATCCGAGATCATGGGACGCGACCAGGGACGTGTGCTGTCCGCATTGGAACGGCTTGCCGAGGGCGAATTCAATATCGATTGGCGAGCTACGGCAATGACTTTCTGGACAGATCAGAATACTCCGGGGATTTCACAGACAGACGTCTGGCCGTATTCCGTAGAGGGTCAGGAAATCGGAATCGGCGCAGTATCTTGCGGTACTGAGTTCGTAAGGTTCTTGTGCGAACAGGGAACTCAGTTCGTCATTCCCTGGACCGATTCTTGTGTTTCTTTCGAAGCGGCAAGTATGGCGCCCCATTCGGATGGCCAACCCGACGACTCCACCGAGAACATGGATGAGCCCGTAGATAATTCTGGAACCTGCGGCAGTCCGAAGGACAAGCCCGGGGGGGGCAGACCTGCCCCTAATGGTGGGCCTCTGTCTGATTCACTTTCGTTACTGAAGGAGGTTATCGGGAAGGTCCCCGGGCGAATACTCCTTGGGCAGGCAACATCTAGCTCTCGCATGGTCCACTGGGAATTCGGACATGCCGAGTTAAATAACCGCCACATGCTGATCTTTGGCTCATCCGGAATGGGGAAGACCTATACAATTCAGTGCTTGCTCTTCGAGCTTGGTCGCAACGGTCAGAACTCCCTCATCGTGGATTACACCAATGGATTTTTTGACAATCAATTGGAAGTGGAGTTTAAGCGTCAGCTTCAGCCAGTTCAGCATGTCGTCCGCAAGCAGCCCTTGGCAATTAATCCCTTCCGGCAACAAGCAGAGCCAATCGGTGACGATTTATTACCGGAATCGGCGGCGTCCACAGCGCAGCGGGTAAGCGGTGTGTTTTCAGAAGTCTACAACTTTGGAGACCAACAGAAGTCCGCACTTTATCAAGCTGTCAAGACGGGAATAGAGCAGTGTGGGACAGCCGGAATGACGTTGGTGGATTTAATTCCTCGATTAGAGGAGATAATTGATCAGAAAGGCACTGTGGGGCAATCCGCGGCCAGCGTAGTAAGCAAGTTGCTTCCTTTTATTGACCAAAATCCATTTGGGGAGGAAGACCCTGAGAGTTGGGAGAGGCTTTTTACTGATCTCGCACACCGGTGCCATATTGTCCAGCTTGCCGGATTTATGAAAGACGCGGCTAGATTGATAACGGAGTTCAGTCTTATCGATCTCTATTGGTTCTACCGCAGCCGTGGATCCCAGCACCGTCCCCGTCTTATCGTGCTAGATGAAGTCCAGAATCTAGATCATCGCGAAGAAAGTCCGCTCGCACAACTTTTACGTGAAGGAAGAAAATTCGGCTTTTCATTGGTTCTTGCTACACAGATTATGAGCAATCTTGAGAAAGATGAAAAGGACCGCCTTTTTAATGCAGCTCACAAACTGTTTTTCCGACCTGCTGATACTGAAATCCGAACCTATGCAGAGATAGCAGCAGTCACTACAGCCGAGAAAGCAGATGTTTGGGTCAAGCGTCTTGCTGCCTTAAAAAAAGGGGAGTGCTACTCACTGGGACCAAGCCTAAACGAGTCTACTGGTAAGTTGGAAGTTAAAGCCTTTCGCATCCATATCACTTCACTTGGTGAAAGGACTGGTCATGTCTAAAGTCGAACAGAACAGTCGGCTTTCACGGAACTTTCACCGCACGTTCAAGCCTGAACGGCGGTACATTACGGCTATGCTGCGTTTTGCTGCTTCAGGTGAGGTAGGGGATGCGCAAGTGATCGCTTCAGCAACGGGGATTCCGACAGGATCATCGAGCGGCAAAGTCCCAGCAATTTTGGATTACTGCCGCGGTATGGGTCTGATTCGCCTAATGGGGCCGGAGCGGTCGGCTATTAAGAAGCCGGAACTTACACCATTCGGGCGGTCAGTTCTACTAGAAGATCCTTACCTGAAATCAGGCTTGAGCCAGTGGATAGCCCATCTACAGCTTTGTGGGCCCCGGACCGGCGCAGACGTATGGTATCAAGTCTTTTTCAGAGGAACTTCCTCTCTCGGTATGACCTTCGAGCGCACAAAACTGGAGTTACATTTGAGCCTCGTCTACGGCGTCGATAAAGTCGGGTTAATCGGTCCACTAATAGGGATGTATCAAGACGAAGCTGCCTTCAGCGCGTGTGGAGCGTTATTCGAATCCGCCGCGAGCATCGTTCGTAAACCAGCTCCGATCAATGATGAGTATGGTTACGCTTACGGGGCGTGGATGCTTCAACTACTTGCAGATCACTTTCCGAAGCAAGGCCAGATATCCATTACAGATTTGGATGCACGAGCCGGGTGGAGAACCATCCCCGGCTGGGATGTGAGCAGCCATCAACGGGTACTTGCATTGGTTGAGCAGAAAGGAATGATTGAAGTCGATCGCCACATGGAACCATGGCTCCTTAGACCTCGGACCTCTATAGAGTCGGCATGGAAAAGCATCTACGACGATTTGCTGTGAGGAGTGGACATGCCTAACTTCCTTAAAGATATAGTCGATTTTCGTGGTGACCGGCTTTTCAATGGGGCCGTAAATCTAGGATGGTTCGGAACGGATGACTCCCGGACTTCTTCCGCAGCCGAGGCCTTCGTCTTCCACGGTCCGGCATATCATGGGGTTTCTCAGGATGATGTTGGCGTTTCACATGGTCACCGTCTTCAGGATACCGCGAGCTTCGCTCTTTCTGTGGTCAGACGGTGCTACGGTATCGAAGATCAGCCGTTCACCTTAGCTATTGCCGGCTATGGAACGGGAAAATCTCATTTGGCAATCACCCTGGCTTCCCTCCTCCAAAAGCCACTGAATGATATTGCTAAGGCCGTCCTTTCCGGCATCGACCGTGCGGATCAGTCGATCAGTACCGAGATCAGAGCAATTATAGATGAGACTCGACAGCCATGCCTTGTTGTGGCCTTAAATGGTATGCAGAGTTTTGATTTGACTACCGAGGTGACTCGACAAATTCTACAACAGGTAAAGACTGCCGGACTAGATACTCGTTCATTGGATGAGCTTCGGCCACGTTTTTCTGTAGCTGCAAGCCTAATCCAAATGGCCATGACGAACAAGGACGTAGTCAATGAGTTGTTAGATACATGCGCAGCCGGAAAGATCGAAGATATTCTTAGCAATTTGGAGGATCAAGATGAAGCAACTTACGGAAAGGTACATCAAGTCCTCGCTGATAGAAACATCAAGATTGCAGCTCTTGGAGGAGAATCTATTCGTGATGTAATTGACGTGTCCTGTCGTGAGTACTGTGGACCAGAAAAAGCGTTCAGGTGTTTGGTCATTATTTTTGATGAATTTGGTCGCTATACCGAGTTTGCAACAGTTCGCAGCCATATCGCCGGTAGCGGTGTTCTTCAGGATCTTTTCGAAGGTATTCAGGGTAATTCTGGCACAGCCTGCTTTGCAGGTTTCATTCAGTTCGATCTAAGTGCCTACGTTCAGCGGGTCGCTCCTGAACATCGAAACGAAATTCTAAGGTATGTAACTCGCTACCAAGCAGCTAATCGCGTATACTTGTCCATCAATCTAGAGACCTTGATTGCTAGCCTTATAGAGAAGAAACAACCTGAGAAGCTTGCCCATTTCTTTGATAATGACCCCGCAAAGAAGAAATCAAAAGACATCGCGGCAAATATTCTGCGGTGGTATCCACAGTCTCGGAACCACACGCTTTGGTGTGATACAGAGCAGTTCCATTCAGTGATCCGAAAGGGTTGTTGGCCCCTATCGGCATATGCTACTTGGTTTTTGTTCCATTTAGCTGCAGCTGGTAAGCATCTTCAGGAACGATCTGCTCTAGCTTTGCTGGGGGATGCCTTTGAACGGTATCAGAGGTATCCGATTGGCGATGAGACAGGATGGTGCCTTTCTCCGGCAGATCTCTGGTCAGATTCTCTCCAGCATGAGCTCATTATTTCAGAAGAGGGAGGCCAACAAGGCTCGATTACCCATGCATACGCGTCGGTCGAGGCGCGGCATGGGGCTAATTTAGAAGAGGGACTGAAAAGACTCCTTCGCGCTGTCGTTTTGGCCTCCAAGATGGGGCTAAAGGTAACTGACAAGGATGACGCCATTAAAGCACTGTCAGAGCTTGCTGGCCTTCATCTTAGGATTGCTGATACTGGTGTTCGTCAGCTTCAGGATGAATACAACGTTCTTGAGTGGGATGAATCTTTCAAGGAGTTCGACATCCTCGGGGAGGCTGTCCCGAGAACGCAGTTTCTCTCTTTTGTTAGACACAGGGTCGCAAGCACCTATGACGAGGCAGGGAAAGCCGCCCTTTTTGCCAGCAAAGCTACGATATGGTGTGATCTTCTGGGGGATCTTGACTGTGATTTCGCCGAGGGAAACAAGATCACGACTCGAGAATGGCGCTATGCTGGGGTGACGTCGAATCTGGATGTTCTCGCAATGCAGGTAAAGCTGGCGGCGGACCGCTGGATTAAAGCACTGGCCGTCGATGAGCCGCGAGGAACGATCATTTACTGCTATATTGAACCGAGCCGAGACGCAGAGACAATTGAAGCCGACACTGGGAAAATCCTTCGCGCTGCAGCGAAACAGATAGGTGCCACTACGCTGCCCGTCCTAGTCGTGTTCCTGTACGACGAAGACGGTAACTTAGGACAATCGCTTGCAGAACTAGCTGTTCTTGATGAGTCAGTTAGTGAAGAGGACAAGCTGCGCTTTGGAAATTTGATACCATCCCATCAAGAGAAGATGCGTGAGGCCGTGCGAAGTCTTGTTGAGAGTATGATAAAGCGCCGTATCTATGTCACGGCATTCAAAGAGCCTTTAGAGGCACAGCGCCTTAGCCGAGCAGGCACCGAGTTATTCTCCCGAATCTACAAAAGCGTGATGTTGTTCCCGTTCGACGGATTTAGTACGTCTCGAGGCAATGCGGCCGATTCATGCCAGGAGCTCACGATAGAGCTCATGCTGGGAAGACTTGACTGGGGCGCTGTTATTAGCAAGCCAGTGAAAGTAAAAAATCGCGCTGTTACAGTACTTCGGGATGGATGGGGAATATATGCCCAGAACGGACAAGTTCGCACTAGACCAAATCAACCAACTATTCGATCATTAACTGAAAAATGGGACGGGATGCTTACATCAGGGGAGCGACGCATTTCTCTTGACTCGGCTATAAAGCAACTATGTGCACCTCCTTACGGAGCAAATATTGCCTCAGCTGGTCTATTCCTTGGTGTTTTCGTTGCAGCCCGGTCTGAGAAACTTTGTGTCGTTCGCGACAATCAGCAATACGCCGTCTCGCAGTGGGTTCAAGATGGCTTGTTCCGTGGTAAATTCCTCGATATCGGTGCACTTTATAATATTGCTCTCATTCATCTTGGGGAGGAGTCAACGGAGTGGGAATCTCTACTGGATGAGTGGGAACAGGCCGAAAGCCACATAGCAAGGCGTGTATGCCTCGAACGCGCTGTTAAGCTGCAGGCCCGTGTTCCTATACCACCTGCACTCGGGTACCGCAAGATTCATCTCGAAGAACAGAGCCATGCTTCGGTTAAAGCCATCGCCGAAATGGAGCATCGACAGAACGAAACTCTTGGCAAAATCGAAGCTGGAATCGACCGTGAGGACGTTGGGCTTCTTTCGTGGGGAGCCTCTGCATTAGCTGAGCTATTGGCCCGAATGATAAATGAAAAGCCGCTTTGGTCAGACCATCAAATCCAGGAGCTTCAGCCATCCCTTGAATTGGCACGTCAAACAATCATCCAGGTTTTCCCTGCTTGGCTTGAGCGCCAGGCCCCTCGCGCTCAAACACCGGATGCGGCCGGCGATTTCAAGCACAAGATGCTTCGTGTGATCGGCGGTAACCTAAAAAAAATAGATCTAGTTGATCTTTTTGAGAAACTCGAAAAACGCACACTTGAGTCCATTAGGAACATTGAAATCGCCGCAGAAGCTCATCAGGTTCTTAGGGAGGTCGACCTCTGGCTTACGACACACGGTGATGCAACTAGATTTGTACGAGTTGCTGAGCTGCGTGCTCTTCAACAAGTCGGAAAAGAGCATGCATCCAAACTCCAAGGATTATCAACTCGAATACCGATGCCAGAGATCGACGAGATGCGCAGCAGGCTTTCTGAAACCATGCACAGAATGAAGGATGCGGAAAAAAATATGGTCAAGAGAGCGTCGAAGCTCTGGAACTCAAGTTTAAGTTCTGAGGATGATATAGACCTTCTGTCGGCCGAGGTGGAAGCTTTAATGAGTGTCTTTGAAAATTGTCCAAATGACATCGAAGATCTTCAACTCATGCGAAAGGCCTTGCGAATATTCCACAATGCTTATAGCCAGTTGAATGATAATCGGCTTTCATGGTCTGAATTTGAATCCTTAGCTCGCCAGTGTGAAGCGGAAGCACAGAGCGCACTTGGCGAGGATGAGCCACCTTGGTCCGCCGAGGATGCGATTCAATCTTTGGTCAAGATTACCTCTCGACACCGTGAGGAAGCAAGTAAGGCATGGATTGAATCAATTCAAGAAGGAGCCAACTCAGTGGCAACAATGTCAGCGGCTGATGCAAATCGACTCCACGCACGGGCTGACAATCCTCCGCCCGTGATAACTGAAGCGCACACCAAGCGCTTAGCTGAGATTGTTTATAACATTGAATCTCGACTCAACGCCCTAAAAATTGATTGGCTTGTGGAGATATTCAAAGAGCTCTCACCAACCATGAGAAAGGAATTCCTTTCAAGAATTTCTGAGGGCTTCGGAGCATGAGGGGTTAGGTTGGTAGCTCCGAGAAAAGTTTGGGCAGAAAATATGGTTGGTTAATGTGAGGGCGGTCCAAAGACATCCGACAGGAAAATATCTTCTACCGGCAATTGGGTAATGTCTAATAAAATCGGTAACGAATTGGATCACAAGTCAGCCTGCGGAAGGTAGCGCCATCCCATTTGGATTATATAAGGAGGATGGCAATGGAAACCACTTCGAGGAACCCTGTCCCATACAGCAGCCACTCCCAGCCCGACCTCGTCGAGGTCGAACGCCGGTTTGCCGAGTGGCGCCGGCAGCGCGGCAAGAAGCGCGCCCTGATCCCGCAGGAGTTGTGGGAGGCTGCGGTACAGCAATGCAGAGGGCATTCTGTTTCCGAGGTATGCCGCAGACTGAGGCTTTCCTTCACAGAGCTCAAGAAGCGTCTCTCCCTAATCATGCCACTCC
>Ga0209164_1001292_pt1 | contig 33863 bp, 35 predicted proteins | sample MTBNYHSulfiMetaG_FD_187458 | JGI IMG/M metagenome (GOLD analysis project Ga0209164, IMG submission 187458) | Enrichment culture microbial communities from rom New York Harbor, USA that are MTBE-degrading - MTBE-NYH (New York Harbor Sulfidogenic)... | ecosystem: Environmental > Aquatic > Marine >... | reverse complement strand
GTCCTGATATAAATAGCCATGCGGATCGATTAAGCATAACCCGTTTTCATGCTTGATGTCCTCGCGGATCATATGTTCGATGAATTTGGATTTCCCCTCCCCGGTAGAACCCAAGATGTGCATATGAGTACTGCGAAGTTTGGGAGTGATATACACCAAATCGTCTTGCTCTTTATCGTGCCCAAGTTCTATGCTTTTTCCCCAAAGCATATCCTGAACTCCTCTCTATAATTCCTCCATAACCTCATAATATTCTTTATCGAGCTTCAACACCTCTTCCTTCTCGTATTGGCTAAGCTGCTCCCTCGTCCTTCCTCTTAAAATATTGGCCACTTTAGCCTCATATTCTTGACGAAATTCCCTTACCGAAGCTTGTTTCCCGGTTATGTTTTTTATCCGGTTATCCATGCTCCTTTTGGCTTTATCAAAAGGATCCTTTGACCTCGATTCCTGGTTTACTCTTTCTGTTGAAGCAGAAAAACCGGCAATTTTGGCTTTTCTTTGGGCTATGCTTTCTTGCTTTTCCAGTATCCTGTCTTCCTTTATGAGCTGTTTCATTTCATCTGCCGTATCTAAATCGATGTCAAATTCCATTTTCGTCTGAAACAACTTTCTTTGCGCCGCTATCACTTGCTCTTGAGATGCCGTTGTGCTGGCCAAAACCTCATAATATTTCGTGATTTTTTCTAAGAATTTTCTTTCAATACTTGTCTGGAAAGAATTTTTCAAATACCCTAAATAGGTTGCAATAACATTCGGGGATCCTTGAAGTTGGCCTAACTGGTCCATAATAAAATGGGGATCAAATTTCTTCGGCATTTCCATTTCTCTACCATTAGGTATTTCAAGAAAAGCGGAACCGTTTTTTTCAACAATCATCACATCCCCCTTGTTTTTCACAATCAAAGACAAATCCTTCTCCATTTGACTGTGCTCCTTATTTGTGCTGAGCGCTCCAATTAAAACCGCTACTCCGGCCAGGAATATGATGCCGAAAAAGACTGTGCCCAAAATCGCCATCTATACAAGGCTCCTTGGCTTAATTCCCCATTGATTCTTCGTCTCAATCGTTATTGAAATATCGAAATACCCTTCCCGCTCGCCAAGTATCATTTTGCTTACCAAACCCTCGTTATGCATGCCCGTTCCAATGTATAGGATGTTTCCTTCTCTGGTTCCCACTCTTAATCCGCGAGCAAACGGATGATAACAGTTTATTCCATCTGCCACTTCAAAACTGTCCTGGTCTTTCAATGGCATAGTCACTAAGGTAGCGGATCCGCCAGGGCCCGGAGCAAAAAAACGATTCGTCATACTGTTTCTGCGGGGATCTTGAAGATATTGAAAAATCCGCATAGGAATTACCCCCACAAAAAGCTTTTCTTTCACTCCCCCGTTGCGATTGACCCGGATGGTGATCCAGTCTCCCTGATAGACTTGGGCTACCGCAACTTCCTTGGACCGCTTGGGATCTATCCTGAAAGAAAACTTCGTGGTTCTCGCCTGCTGTTCTCGAATAGCCTTCTGCCTCGCGGCTTCCTCCTCACGTACTTTTCGAAGACGTTCTTGTTCTCGCTGAATTTCTTGACGCATCCGGCGGGCCTCCGCTTCTTCGGCTTTCCGGCGGACCTCCTCGCGAGCCGCCTCAGCCACTCGCTCTGCCCGCTCCGCCTCAAGCCTCCGCTCCTCCTCCAGGCGCCTTTGCCTTTCTAGCTCCGCCTGTCTTTCCTTTTCTAACAAGGCCTGCTCCTGCAGAGCCGCAAGTTTACGTTCTTCCTGCTCCCGAGCGGCCTGAGCCGCTGCCCGGGCTTTTTGCCTTTCCTGTTCGGCAATCGCCTCCAATCTGGCAATTTCCGCTTTCTGCGCTTGACTGTGGTGAAAATACAAAAAACCGCCCAGAGCAACGATTATCAAAGCGGCCCCCAAGACGAAGAAAGCTGTTCGATTAGTCATAACTCCTCCACCCATATTGACAAAAATCAATAATATGATATAGTTAGATATGTTTTATTCTTGAACATACAGTAAGTTATTTTATGCTAAAAGATCTTTAAATTCAAGCCGCTTTTCTCTCTTCCGCTTTCAATTTCCTCCTTTTGTTGTCAGCCCCGACCTCAATTCTCGATAAATCGGGATCCGGGCTGGCATAAATCATTCACCAAAAGGAGGAAAAGCATGGGCAATCACAAGAAAAAGAAGGTTCGGTCATTTTCAAAAATGGTTCAAAAAGTAGAAGATTCACTCCGTCTATCCCCCGGGCATATCATCGAAAATATTTCTTACCCCTGGGGAAGTCCCGAGGCTTGCCAAGAACTTGATCAAACGGCGGGCGGAATGGCGTCAATGTTATGGAAACTGCACGAAATGGAAGAAACAGATTTGTTTCTCTTGGCAGAAAGCTGCCCGGAAGCTAACGCGGAAGTCCAGAAAATCGTTGATTCCTTGGCTTTTGTTTACACTCTTTTGCTCCAGACCGAGCGCCGATCAAGAAGCACCACCCATACTTTTGCCCAAAGAGATCCCCAGGCCTTTATCGCCTGGACAAAGGAAAGGGAAGAGGCTTGCAAGCAGTCGCGCTTGCGGCTGGTAAAATAGGTTTGTGCCACAATTCGAAAAGGGATTCTCCAATGCGGGGATCCCTTTTTTCATTCAAGGCGGGGATGTTTTGCGGGCCGTGGTAGTGGTGGGGCGAGGATACCAGTTGGGGTTGGAACCAGTTTTGAGTTTAAGCCGGTTGAAACCAGGCGGCCTGAGCCGATCCAGTTAAAACCAGTTCACCCCCCCTGTCGCGGAGCCCCGATTTTTCCGTTTCCTGGTCGACCCGATTTTAGGGCGGCCGGGAAACGGATTAAAAATCGAGGAGCTCCCGACTTCGCGCTTTTTGGTGAAGCAACATTAGTTGCTGAACCCGTTAGCCGGAGGAAAAAGGGCGAAGTCGGGAGCGTAGCGAGCGACAGGGGGGGTAACCATTTCTCCCGCCATTTGGCGGGTATAAGTTCCAGCTGGAATTCCAGCTGATATACATACCTAATAACCAGCTACTTTTGTATATGTCCGCGATAGCGAAATCTGGTTTTCTAACCAGTTGAAACCCGTTCCCTGGCGTAGCCAAAAAGACAACCACAACAACTCTTCTTCGGTTTGCCCTCCGGCTTTTGCCGGTTTCCCTGTTGTTGTTGTTTTATATATTTTAACTGTTTTAATTGTTTTCGGGTCCAAAAAACCGTTTATTTACGGGCAATTACAGACCTAAACATCACACTTTGCTGGCGAAACATCACCTTTTGCTGGTCAAATATCACACGTTGCTGGCGAAACATCACCTTTTGCTGGTCAAATATCACAAAATGCTGGCGTGATTATCACAGCCCTTGACAGAAAGTGATATAATGGTAGAATTCGAAATGTAAAAATTAAAAAACGAGTTTTATGTATGAAAACAGGAAGTTAATTGTGAAAAACTTGGAGGAGAAAAGTCTTGTTGTTAAATCCAATCGTCTGATAGAGGCGTCTTACCGGCTTACCACGCAGGAGCAAAGATTGATTTTGCTCATGGCCTCTATGATTCGCTCGGATGATGTGGATTTTCACACCTACCAAATCCGAGTCAAAGATTTCAATGACATTGTCGGAATCAAGGATAAGGCCGGATATCGAAAAACCAAAGACCTTACGAAGAAGCTATTATCAAGAATCCTGGAAATTAGGTCGGAAAGGTCCTTGCTTCAAATCAGCTGGCTTTCGTCGGCTGAATATTTCGAAGGCCAAGGCTATGTCGAGCTCAGTTTTGACCCCAAACTGAAGCCATACCTGCTCCAAATCAAAAAATACTTCACCCAATACCGCCTCAAAGATGTTATCCGGCTCAAAAGCTTTTACTCGGTGCGTCTTTACGAGCTGCTAAAGCAATATGAAAAAATTGGCCAGCGGGCGGTGGACCTCGAGGAACTCCGCCATGTCCTGGGGATCCGGCCGAATGAATATAAGCTCTATGGGCATATGAAAAACCGAGTTATTAGGCCGGCCCAAAAGGAACTGAACAGCAAAACCGACATCCGATTTGAATTCAAAGAACAAAAAACTGGCCGGAAAGTGACCGGATTGACTTTTGTAATTTATCGCAAGAAGGAGGAGCCGGCCGAAAATCTCTGGGAGGTGCCGGAAGAAGCGGAACTGGAAAAATCTGGGATTTCCAATAAAGAGCTTTATGAAAAGCTGGTCAAGTATTTCTGCCTTTCAAATGCTCAAGCTCAGGAGATTGTCAAAAAATATGATACCGAACGAATTGAAGAAAATCTCAGTTACGTGGAGGACAAATACAATAAAAGCTTGATTAGCGACATCGCTCCTTACACCATCAAAGCCATTAAGGAAGATTATCGCCTGCAAAGAAGTCTGTTTGATATCGAGAAAGAAGAAAGAGAACAGGAGCAAGAGAAACGGAATGCCCTTCAGAGGCTCTCAGAACGCCTAGAAGAAGAGTATAGGTCCCTAAAGGTATCAGCGGCCAAAAAGATGCGGGAAAGCCTCTCAGAGACCGAAATTTCGCAAATAGAGGCTATGGTGGAGCAGGATCTTGAGAAAAAAGGCCAAACCGGCATTGGCAGGGATCTTTTCTTCCGGCTGGGCTTGGAAGAGCACCTGGCCAGAAAGGCCGGGTTGCCGGCTTTTACGGAATGGCGCCAAAAGCGGATGAAAGAGCTTCAGAAATAAAACTGGTTAGAAAGGAAATTATAAATCAACCCGCTCTTTGAGCTCCTTGCCCACTTTGAAGAACGGCAACCGCTTGGGCGCAATCTGGATAAGTTCACCGCTTTTGGGGTTTCTTCCCTGGTATCCGTCGTAATCCTTCATTTTGAAACTGCCAAGCCCTCGAATCTCAATCCGTTCGCCTTCAATCATGGCGGATTCTATCTCGCCAAAGAAGGCGTTAACTATCTCTTTGGCTTTCTCTTGAGTTAAGCCCTCCTCCTCGGCCAAGGCTGCGATCAGCTCCAATTTGTTCATTGTTCCCCTCTTGACAAAGCAAATAAATCGTTTCGTAAAGATGTGAAATAAGAAAAACTGCCGGATTTGCTCGGGCAGTTTTTTGAGATAGAAAGCCTGAAAATGGCTCAACAAAGGGAAAAAAGTCCGCGCGCGGACATTACTCGGACAAAAATCGGTCGATCTCTTTTTTGAGAAGGTCCAGTTCGCGGAAAAGGATAATTTTCTCGGTTTCTTCCATAGTTTCGATTTCGAGTTTTTCTAAATAGCTGGCTAAAAGGGAGGTCTTTTCCAAGGCAATGGCTGCCGGCGTGCGTTTTATCGGAGGCTTGCGAACCCGTTTTCGGACCTCTTGCCGGACATCTTCGGAAGTCAGGGCGCCTGATTGGACCTTTTCAAAAAGTTCAACCATCTCCTTATCGGTATCTTTTCGGGCGATTTCCACCAGGACCCGCTTCGGAATATCGCTCTCCAGGCACTTTTGCCGGATCTCTTTTGGCAACCGATTAAGCCCCAAAGTCTGAGTGACGGTGGTTCTGCCTTTGCCGATTACTTTGGCCAACTGTTCTTGGGTGTAATCAAACTCGTCAATCATCCTGGCAAAGGCCTCAGCTTCTTCAATCGGATTGAGATTTTCCCGTTGAAGGTTCTCGATTAGGGCAATTTCAATCGGGTTGCCCTTGGTGAGAATGGCCGGGACATCCTCGAGGCCGGCGTCCTTGGCGGCCTTAAGCCGGCGTTCTCCTGCCACCAGGAAAAGCTCTCCATCTTCATCCCGCCGGATCACAATCGGCTGGATGATGCCTTTTTGGCGGATGGATTCCGTCAATTCTGCCAGCGCCTGCGGATCGAAAAACTGGCGGGGCTGATACGGATTGGGCCTGATCTTGTCGATAGGCACGTTGTAGAAGCTGCCGTCCTGGTAGCCGTTGCCCAAGTCAGCCGGATGTTGGCTGTCTTTGGTTGGCTCGATGGCGAGCTTGCTTTTCTTGTCGGCTAATTTGTTTCTGATTGATGACATAGTTGTAAAAATTCGTGAGTTAGTTGGGTGTAATCCTCAGCTCCCGAGCTGTTGGACTTGAATGTAAAAATCGGCTCCATAGCAATATGGGCCTGGTTTAAGGCCTCGTTCTGCCTGATTTTGGTATTAAAAAGCATGTTTTTATACGGTTCCAGCTGTTCCAGGATCCACTCGTTGGTGACGGATTTACGAGTATCCACTTTGGTAAGCAGGATCCGGATAAAATTCTCTTTGGCTATTTCCTCGCCGTTTTTGACGTGCTCCACGGTCTCCATTAGGTCGGCAAAGCCGTCCAGCGAATAGCGGGACATTTCACAGGGTACCAGGATGAAATTAGAGGCGTACAAGGCGTTAATCGTCAAGGTTCCCAACGTCGGCCGGCAGTCGATTACGATAAAGTCATAATCCAGATTCTGCAGGGCCTTATTAAGGCGGCTTTCCTTGAACATCTCGGGGGTGAGTTGTTGCTCGGCCCGGTCCAGCCGGATATGGGAGGGAACCAGGTCGAGGTTTTGCACCGTCGTTTTGAGGATAGTGTCCCCGATTTTCTGCTTGTTTATCAGCACATCGTGAATCGCCAGCTTGTAAGTCCCGGGCTCGATTCCCAAACCGATGGTTGAATGGGCCTGCGGGTCCAGGTCAATCAAAAGCACCCGATGACCCTGCCGAGCCAGCCCCGCCGCAAAGTTGATCGAAGTGGTGGTTTTCCCCACTCCCCCCTTTTGATTGATGACTGCTATGATTTTTTTCATTTTAATTTCTGAAAAATTAGCTTTTTTTCCGGTTTTTGCCCTGGAGAAAATCCTTCAAGGGAATTTCCAGGGTGGCATTTTTAATTTTAGACCCTTTTCCGATATTTTTCAAATAATCCTCAGCGCTTAGGATCACCGCCCTGGGCTTTCCCCGCTTGCTGATGAGGAAATGGGCATTTTCCTTTTCAATCTTGTCCAGGAGTTCGCCGAAGCGGGTTCGGGCGGAAAGGGTATCGATGAGTTTGAGAACAGGATTTGATTTCATAGAGATTATCGTTGGTTAATTGATGAGTAAGGTGATGAGTTCATTTGCATTCTAGCAGGAACCGGCCGGCTGTCAAGTTTCCGGCGCCGCTCTCCTGCGGGGAAGTTTAACTGATTAGAAAGAAAAAGAGGGTGGGCAAAAACTTGACAGAAAAAGAGGATGTGGGAAAATGATAGTAAGTACAATCTGTTAGATAAAAACAGGTGGAAAAAGAAAACAAAATTCATTTTCAGAAGGAGCCGAAAGTCTCTCTTTTGAGGCATTTTTTGCTTGCCTCTTTGGCCGGCTTTTTCATCTTGTCCGCTATCCTAACCGGCGGTTTTTACTATGATCTGAAAATTCAAAACAGCACCAAAGTCAAAGGCGAAACCAGGGAAGACTCTCAGCCTTCCATTCCCTTGATCCTTCCCGCTGACGGCACCATCCAAGTGACCCAATCCGCTAATGGCTCTTATCTGCTTTCCCTCTCCAGAGATTCAGTTGCTGATCACCACATCCAAGACGGAGCGATTGAGGGAGACGAACTGGCTCGCAAATCGGTTCATACCTATCATCTGGCCAGCGGCTCCATTACTGAAAGAATGATTGAAGACGGAGCGATTGATACCCGCCATTTGGATAGCAATATTCTTATCAGGAAGTATCTGCGGGTAGGAGATGGCAAGCCTTCCCATTTTACCCTTGGTACCGGCGATGCCTACATCAGCGACAATCTGGAAGTGGACGGCGATGCTTATTTTGACGAAACCATCTATGTGAGAGATTCTTCTTCCATCTCCACGATGACTTCCAACACTCTCCAGACCACCACCGCCAATATCTCCAATATTCTTTCTAACTCCCATCTGCAGATCAAAGGCCGGTTGCCCAATGAGGACTATTTGAAGATTGACGATTTTGTCAAAGTATTCATTAATCCCGGCAGTGGAACCATTGTCGGCGCCGATTATGACAATATCCCGACTTTCCAATACATTGACGGAGCCGGTGATCTCTATGTCAGTGATGACTTGGAGGTAGGTGGCACAATCTATGGCAATATCTCCGGCGCCTACAGTCCTAGTGGAGATTTAAATATGGACACTCATCTGATCACCAATATCGGTAATGCTGGCACGGATTTCACTTCTACTGGAGGGTTAATATTGGCCGATGGCTTGACTATCACCGGCAACATCACTCTCTCCGGCACCGTAGACGGCAAAGATATCGCCACTTATGCCGCTATGCTCAATGAAGAAGAAATCATCACCGCCAATTGGGTCAACACTGCCAATCCTTGGGCGGATAATGAAGTGGCGGACAATCTTAGCATTATTGGAGGTTCAATTGACTCCACCACTGCGATAGACAAAGATCCAATCATTACCCTAAGCGGAGACTTATCGGGCAATATCACCCTGGCCAATCTCTCCGGAGGAACGCTGGCGGCCTTGGTGGTGGCTGATTCGGTAACTTTGGCAACCGACACCACCGGCAACTACATTGCCACTCTGGCCGGCAACTCTCAAATCGGAGTTTCCGGATCCGGATCGGAAAATGCTGCCGTCTCCCTTTCCATTAACACCGACTCGATTGGAGATTCCCAGCTGGCCTATGATACCGGCCAACATCTGACCACCGCTTCCAGCCCGACTTTTGCCGGCTTGACCCTCTCGGGCAATCTGGTGTTGGGCGCCAATACCTTCACCACTGACAATACCGGCCTGGTTTCCAATCTGAATGCCGATCTGCTCGATGGCCAGCATGGTAGCTATTACGCTCCTTTGGCCAATCTCTCCGGCACGGCCGGTTATTTGTCCAAGTTTACCGGAGACAATTCCATCGGCAATTCGGTGATCTACGAAAGCGGAGGGAATGTTGGGATTGGGATCACCGCTCCCATAGCTAAATTACATATTGTAGGTAATATTACTAGTCCAGGGATTGGTTCTTTTACTGAAATATTTGGTTATGGGGCTAGTGCTAATAATGATTGGTCAACAGCGATTGGTAATGATGCTACTGCAAACAGTACTAGAGATACAGCAGTTGGTTATGATGCTTTAGCTTCTGGAGGGCAAAGCGTGGCAATTGGTGCATCGGCAATTGCAGGAGGGCAAGGGGCAACCGCAATTGGACGAGCTGCTTCCGCTAGTGGGTCAAACAGTGTTGCTCTTGGACACACTACCTCCGCTCCATACACCAATTCAATTGCTTTAGGAGTTGGTTCAGCTACAACTGCAATAGGACAGTTCGTTGCTGGGTATGGTAGCCTTTCTTTTGGAATTTCAGATGTTTATTTTGGCAGAGGAGTAACATTTTCCACTCCATTAACTTATACAATTCATGGTACAGGTGGATCCGGTACAGATATAGTAGGTGGATCAATACAATTAGCTGGTGGTAAAGGTACAGGTAATGCAATGGGTGGAGATATATTATTTCAAACTTCAGACGTGGGTTTAAGTGGAACGACATTACAATCTTTATCTACAAAAGTGGTGGTTAAAAGCTCAGGCAACGTGGGCATCGGTACCACTACCCCCACCTACAAAATCCATGTCAATGGGACAGCCGGATTTGAATCTACCATCTATGCCCCCAATATCGGAACCGGAGAAGATAACAGTGTCTTAGTGCTGGGTTCTTCCGGTAATCTAGTGACAGATGAAATTGATTCCCGGGTTTGGGGTTCTTCTCTCTTGGATTACAGCGGAACCAATACCGGCTATGTGCCCTATTTCTCTGATGCCGATACCTTGAGCCAATCAGGAATCTACTATGATGGGACGAATGTGGGCATCGGGACGACGAGTCCGGGAGCAGTACTAGATATAAAAAATAATAGTTCTTCTTTTTGGGTCAATCCAGGCTTTGACGGAACTGGCGGTGGAGAAATGTCGGCTGGTGTACTGATTTCTGGTCGAGAAAATGGTTTAAATTTAATAGCAAGCCAAGCATATGGGGGTGTCGGAAAAAAAGTTTTAATTGGTTATCGCAATGGTAGTACTTGGCTTTCTGCTGTCGAAGTTGCCAATGTGGCGAGTGGTTATAGCAATTTATTGCTGATGAAAACTGATGGCAACGTCGGCATTGGCACCACCGCGCCCACCTACAAACTCCATGTCAATGGGACAGCCGGATTTGAATCTACCATCTATGCCCCCAATATTGGAACTGGGGAAGACAATAGTGTCTTAGTGCTGGGTTCTTCCGGTAATCTAGTGACGGATGAAATTGATTCCCGGGTCTGGGGTTCTTCTCTCTTGGATTACAGCGGAACCAATACCGGCTATGTGCCCTATTTCTCTGATGCCGATACCTTGAGCCAATCAGGAATCTACTATGACGGGACGAATGTCGGGATTGGGACGACGAGTCCAATGAGTAGCTTGGATATTGCCGGCAAAATTGCTCTAAGTGGTACAATTATAGCTTATCGCCCAACAAATATGTCAGGTAGCTTGATTTTGGGAAATGGCGGAGAAAACCTCTTGAATGATACTGGCAGCCATGGTTTTTACAATACTTTTGTTGGTTTAGATGCTGGAATTGCAAATACAACCGGATACGATAACACGGCTGTTGGATACGGCGCTTTCCAGAACAATACTTCAGGGTGGTATAGTACGGCTATTGGGTATTATTCATTACGCGCAAACACTACAGGAAGCAATAATACTGCTTTGGGTTATGCTGCATTAGCAGCTAATAATACAGGATATTCAAATTCAGCATTTGGTTTATGGTCATTGTATGGAAATACTACTGGTAGCAATAATATTGCATTCGGCAACAATGCTGGAAGATATATTGCAGATGGGGCAACTGCTAACACAACGGGTGACTACAATATATTTATTGGAGGGGATACAAAGGTTTTTAGTGATAACAACCAAAATACAGTAATAATCGGATATAATGCTACAGGTATAGGTTCTAATAGTGTTGTTTTGGGCAATGATTCAATTTTAACAACAGCCTTAAAGGGTAACGTCGGCATCGGCAACACCGCCCCCGCTCAGAAACTCCAAGTTGCCGGCCGGATCAGAATGGACACTTGGACAGCCGACGGAGATGTGGCGGTATACTACAACAGCGGCACCGGAGATATCGGAGTCACCGCTTCCGATGAAAGACTCAAAACCAATATTGAAACCATCCCCAATGCTCTTTCCATTGTCCAAAATATCCGAGGGATTACCTTTAATTGGAAAGACAAATCTATGTCCAAAGACAAATCCATCGGTATCATTGCTCAGGAAGCCCTGGCAGTAATGCCGGAGCTGACTTTCCCCATCACCGGACCGGACGGCAAGGAATATTTGGGAGTCCATTATGACAAGATCTCTCCCATTCTCATCGAAGCGGTCAAACAGCAGCAAGAGCAAATATCTAATCTGGAATTTAGTGTTTCCAATGAATTTTCCATCCTCAATAATTCAATGACTAATCTAGATTCCCGTCTCTTGGGCAGTGAAACAAGCGCAGAAGACAGGATTACCGTTATCGGAGCGGATTTGACCGAACTGGAGGACGATTTCAAAGCATTGGCCAGCCGGGCTGAAGGGCAAGAAGAGCTTTTTGACTCCTTGACTGTTACCACCGCCGGCCTGACGGAATCGGTGGCTACCCTGACAGAGCTGTATGGGGATCACGAAACAAGGATTGCGGCCTTGGAAAATATGGTGGCGGAAGGATTGAGCGGCGGCGATGGGGTCCCGGCGGAGCTGGAAAGCCTGAAGGAGTTGGATGCTCGCCTGGTGCTGGAGGACCTGGGAGCCGATGGATACCGGTTTGACATCGATGGGAATTTGAAGGTGAAAGAATTGGAGGCGGAAAAAGGGAAATTCAATGATTTTGAAACGGAAATTGGCAGGATGAAACAGGTAATCCTCGAGTCCCCTTCCGGCGCCTGCTTCAAGCTGGAAATCAACGACCAGGGCCAAATCGAATCGGAAGAAGTTGATTGCCAAGCCGAGACGGAAGAATAACTGGTTAGAAAGAAAAAGAAGCTATGCCGGCACGGTTTTGGAGGGCTTGTTTTTCTTTTTAAGGCGGGCGTCAAGCTTGACCAAAACAGCTGTCAAACGGCGCAGTCCCCGAAGATGCGGTGAGTTTATCCGGAAATCCAAGATCAGTTCGGAGTAGATATCAGAAAGTTCGAATATTAAAAAACCAAGATTTCCTTGGTTTACTATTTGCGGATCCGCCTGCCCGGGCGGTTTTTCAATTGCAAGATTCTTTGTCCAGCCTGAGACAGCCAGGCATTGGAGAAAATCCTCGGCCTCAATGGCGGCCTGCCTTGCCAGCTTGACAATTCGGCCTTTTTCCGGCCACTTCATAGCACCGGCGTGAAAATCCCCGAAGGCGGCAAAGAGCTTCTTGATCCTCTTTCTTAAATGGCGCCTTTCCTCGTCAGTCAGTCCGGGCTGTTTTCTCATCTCCTACCCTGGTCAATTGCCAAAAAGTCCTTTATAAGGCGTATTTTCCAGTTTAACGGCAATATTTCCTCACTGCTCCATGGGATCCCTTATTTCTTCTTCTTCCCAATTGTATATACGTCCAAAAATTCTGCCGGCGTTACAATAGGAATTCCCCGGAAGGATTCAATCTCGATAAGATGACGATCCCCGCTTACAATATAATCGGCTCGGCCCTCGATGGCGGCAGAAAGGAAGATGTTGTCGGAAGGGTCTTTTTCCACCGCTGCTATTTTCACTTTTCCCAAGGTGAAAATGGCCAGTTTTTCCAATCTGGCTAAACCGATGTTTATTTCATCCTTTGAAAGGCCTCGTTTTTGAAGGATCTTCCTTATCTTCGGATAATCCAGAACGGCTTTGATTTCGCTGGCAATAGAAGCAGAAAGGACCAGGCGGAGCCGGCCCTGAACAATCAAGGTGAGAATATTAGCCGGCGGACTCTTGGGAGTAAGAAAGCCGCTGATAAAAACGTTGGTGTCCAGAACCACCCGGATCATTGGTTCTGAGCCTGGGCCCGGGAAGCTCTTACTGAAGAGATAGCCTCCCCGATTGCCTGGCCTAATTCTTTCTTGTCAGCCCCCTCCATCTTCTTCCAGATGGCCTGCAGGGATTCTTTGGCCTCATCCTGGCTTTGAAGCAGCTGGTAATAGCGATCCATCGGGATCATTACCACCATCGGCCGGCCGGACCTTTCTATGATGTAATCGTCCCCTTTAATAGCCACTTCATTCATCACCTGGCCAAGATTCTGTCTTGCCTTCATAGCGGAGATTTTCTTGAGCATTTTCATACCTTTATATTAATTGTTATGACTATATCAATTGATATAGTCATTATATAATAATGGTGAAATTTGTCAAGAGCCCGCCCCCCTGCTTTTCTTTCTAACGGGTTAGGGAGAAAAGATTTGCTGCGCCATATGATCATTTTCCGAAAAAGAAAATTGATTCGCGTCGTCAGAGACGTAAATCAGTTTAACGGCAATATTTTCTGACTGCCCCCTCGGAAATTCCCAGCTTCTCCCCGATTTTCCTGTAGCTCAGGCCTTTCTCGCGGAGGCCCCGGGCCTTTTGGAGAGTATAGAGCGCCACCGGCGGTCTTCCGAGGCGCTTGCCTTTGCGCCTGGCGCTGCCCAGGCCGGCTTTCACTCTTTCGGAAATGATGTCTCTTTCGAATTCGGCAACGGCGCCGATCACCTGGAAGACCAGCTTGCCGGTGGGTGTAGAAGTATCGATTTTATTATCATACGAAACAAAATCAATCCCCAGGGATCCCAATTCATCCAGGGTGTTGATCAGGTCCTTGAGGGACCGGCTAAGGCGGTCCAGTTTCCAAACTAAAAGGGTGGTGAATTTCTTCTGGCGGGCCTCGTCCATCATCTCCTTGAAGGCCGGCCGGGAAGTGTTTCTTCCGGTAAAGCCCTGGTCGATGAACTCCTTGTATAGTGTCCAGCCGGAACGCTCGATGTAGCTCTTGAGCTCCTCCAACTGCAGGTCCACTTTCTGCTTGTCGGTGGATACGCGGGCGTAAATGGCGACGGATTTATTCTTCATCATGGATCGTTCTTAAAAAAGTAGCCGGATCCATAATCCGGATCCCCTCGTAGGCTTTAAGATCGGTAAGGTGATGGTCTCCGCTAACAATAAAATCCGTATGGCCCTCCACCGCACATTCCAGATAAATGTTGTCCGAGGAGTCGTCTTTTATGATATCCAGACGCTTGGCAGGCTGAACTATTTGAGCAATCGACGCAATGTATTTCAAAAAAGCGTCGATAGCCTCTGTTTGTAGCTGGTGGATTTTCTTTATCTTCGGATAGTGCAGGACGGCTTGAATTTCTGAAAGGATTTCAGGAGACAAGACAAGCTCTATCTCCCCTCCCCTAACCATATCAAGCAGTCGGCCAGGATTGCTTTTTCCTTTGATAATCGCGCTGATAAAGACGTTGGTATCGAAGACAACTTTATGCATCGGCGTTAGCTTTACGCTTTTTGGCCGTGGCTGCTTTAGCGGCTCTAACCGCCTCTGTGATGGCTGCGTCAACCTCCTCCGGGCCAGCCCCTTTCATTTTTTCCCGGATTTGCGCTACTCCGTTAAAAAACCTTTCCATGGCCTCGTCTTTGTCAAGCACCACTTTCGGTTTGACAAAGAAACCAAACCCGGAGCGTTCGATTTCCAGCAAATCCCCGTCCTTGATTTTTAAAGAGTTTCGAAACTCTTTAGGGATGGTGATTTGTCCGTTTCGGATGACTTTTACCAACGGCATGGCTTCCTTCTCCTGGACATTGGGATAATTTTTTTTCTTCATATATTTTACGTATTACGTAATTATGTAATTATTATAGCAGACGCAGAAAGCTTGTCAAGGCCAGCATCTGGTACGCTAAGCCTTTTCCAATAAGCCATGGGTGCCGATGCGCCGGAGGAAAAAGAGGTCCTCGTAGATTTGGAAGGTGAAGCGATAGCCTTTGGTAACTCTCCCCTCCCAGATGTCTCGCGGATCCTGCATTTTTTTAGCATTCAATGAGGGATCTTGGAAATCAGAAAAGAGCCGCTCTAACTGTTTGTCGGCGGCTTTTTGGATGGGGGCTGGAAGCCGGCGGTAATCCTTGATGAACCTTTTGGAAAAGGCCAGCTTCATCTTCATATTTTTGCGGTCTTTAGAGCCTTGATGACTTCGGCGGCGTTCTCGAAGGGCCCGACGATATCGCCCTTGCGGACATCCTCGTCAACCTCGGCTTCTTTCTCCTGCCACTCCCTGGTGTAGAAATACTCTTGGTCGGGTTGGACCACCTTCACCAACCTAAGGACGATGAATTCATCCTTGCTGTCCACTTCGACATAATCCCCTTCCGCCAGGTTGAACTTCCTGCGGAGGCCGCGAGGGATGGTCAACTGGAAATTCTTCCTGATTTTCATCAGCACCATGTGCTGCTCCCTAATCTTGACGTATTTGTTCATATTTATGAATTTAAGAAATTATGCATTTCGCAATTTATTAAAATTATGGCCTCGGCGGCCAGCGTGTCAAGTACCACTCCCTTTCTAACCGGTTAGAAGAAAATTTTTGTCATCCGGTCCTGTCCGCTAATGCGCTTCAGGCCAAAATCTACTCTGGCGTATATTTTTCTATAGGCCAATGCAATTTACAAAATCTACACTAATCAGGTGGATTTCTCTTGACAAGCATATGAGCATGTTATATGGTTGTAATGCGATATTTTAAGTAACTTAAATTTGACAAGGAGAACCTTAATTTGAAAAAGACTGAGCTTCAGCCTAAAGATTTAGCGGAAATCTGTGGCATTAAAAAAAGTACGCTGAACGGCTACCTTAAAGATCAAGACGCTTTTCCCCCGGCAAGGATAGATCCAGGGAATGGGTATAGATATTATTCCCAAAGTACCGTGCCTGCTTTAAACTTGCTCAAGGCCATGAGAAAACGGCCCTTTCGATTAAAAGAGTATGAGATTAAACCCATTCTTACAAATGAAGACTCCGCCCATCTCTATGATTTGTACCTGCAATCCAACGAGGCACTCTATGGTTTTTTGCGCAATAAAGGTTACTTATAATTTCTGTTCCTTTGTATGCAAGAATATGTTCTTTAAAAAAGGTTTAGCGCTTCGAGCAGGTTTTGGATCATTTGGTTAAGTGAGGGGAGGAGGTGTTGAGATGAGAAAGAAAAAACTAAAAGAGAGAGAAGAGTTGTTGCTAAAATTAGAATCACAAGGATTGTTAGTTGAAATACCAAGCCACGAGATTGAAGAATATTTAGAAATTGCAGTAGACGACTTTGATGAGAGGAGCCGGCGGCTTGGTTATCCGAAATCGAATTTTTACAAAGATTTTAAAATTGCACAGGCAGACAAAGAAAAATTGCTGACGCAGCGGTTGTTAGACACAAAACTTGAGGGAAGATTTTTATTTTGGCGACTCGCATTTCCTAAACAAGTTATATTGGCAATGTTATTTCTTTTGCCAATTTTTCTTGTATCGCTTCTTTGCTGGCTGATATTTATGTTTAAGGGAAATTTCACTGGAAGTTATTATTCTATTATGACGACAATAGGATCAGCTTCTGTCGTTTATCTATTAGCCAAAGGCAAGTTCGAAAGCGATAATGCGGAAGAGCATTATGCTCAATTGAGGGAGGAAGGTTATAAAGATCAGCGCGTTTTGCCCCATTATATTGAGCGTGCTCAATCTAATGCTTAACTTGGCCCGCGAGGAACGAAACGACAAGAGAGGGACGTTTATATTATAGGCGTCCCTTTTATTGATTTCTATGCCAAAATTCATTGATGATATTTTAAAAATTTTAACCCCGCAACAAGTAATTCTCATATTCAGTTTTGCGTTAGTGCTTGTATTTATACTTTGCCTGCATATTTTAAAATCAATGCACTGTATCTTTGCAATTTTTGCTGAAAATGTCGTTAAAGATTTACCATCAAAAATCAAGTTGATCATTACTGTCATTATCGTGTATATACTCGCAATGAAGTTTAAAGATCTTTTAAGCATGTCTGGACTAATCGAACCATCGGGCCATTATGACATTTTTTATCCGTTAATACTTGTAATCGTATATATTGCGATTGAGAGAAAATAAGCCACTGGGTATAAGGAGAGCATGAAATTGGGTGATGATCTTCTTAAAATAATATCTGAGTCCATTATAGATATGCTGAGAGATAAGTATCCATTGGCTAAAAAAGCATATTTACGATTGGAAACTAAGGAAAGGATTAAAGCATTATCATCAGCCACAGATATGCGGGACGTACTCGATCATTTATATCGGGCTGTCACAATATCCTCGAGTGAAGTAGAAAATAAAGAGCAACTTGTGGCGTCAGAAATAACATCTGCTAATGAGCATTTGAGACGGGCAGCCATTGAACCTCTCGAAACGGCAATAGAGGATTTAGTTGCTAAAATCGTTGAAAAAGCGAAATATAATTATATTTTGCGAGCTTGTGGGATTTCTAAAGTGTCTAATGAGGAAATTACAGGACATCTAGAGGAAGCACGGGATACATTGTATGACATAAGAATGAAAAAGGGGCAGATGGATCAATTTAAATCGATGATTGAATTAATGGAAAAGCAGCAGGAAAATTTAAGGATACTTGATAAGAATTTGCCGACAAAAATAACGACAAAAATACCGTTTTATGTTATTGTTGCTTTTTGCCTTGGTTTAATTATAGGGTTTATTTTTTAGCCAGAAAGAGAACTTCTATAAGAACAAGTGGGTTTGCCACAATTGGGTATTAACATACACCATTGAAAGGCTGCGTATAAAACCCTTTAAAAAATGGTCCTTAAAAACCCCCGATTTTTGCGGACTTTCACTGGCCAAATTGGCTGCGTAGAAAACTAATGTTTTATACGGGGGCATTTTAGCCCGTAGATATTTGATTTTTAGAAAAATTCCATCATAATAGGCAATAATAATTTCCTTTCCGATGAAACGTCCTTCCTGAGAAACTCTTCCGCGTCTATCTCTCCCCTTTCCCCTGCCTCTTTCTGTTTGGCGGTTAAAACTAACCCTTAAACAAGAAGGAGGGAATCATGAAAGTTCTTTCAAAAACGTAATCAGCTTCCTGGTGAAAATTTTCTAAGAGTCATTCCCAAATCCTGAAGAGAACCTTTTATGGATCCAGTGCCACCGGCGAGCCGCAATTTGCCCGCTGCCGGCCAGATTTCTGGCCGATAGGAGGAATTTGTCACACTTTTTGACACTATGACCTGCCGAGGAGGAAGACAGCATGAAAGATATGTTAATCCATTGCGGCGGCGAAGGAGTGGATAGGGAGGCCCTCGATCTCATTCCCTTGCCCGAGGCGACGGACAGTTATGTTCCGGTCTCACACTATGATTTGACTGGAAGGGTCAAGGTTTTCTGCGAGGCGATCCTCAAGGATTACGCCCTGATCGGCGAAAGCTATGCTATCGCCCGAAATGGCAATCAAATGTTTGCCCTGCTCAAGTTCCGGACCGAAGACGAGGAAACGGGATTGTCTGTGGCTTTCCGGAATTCCTATGATCGGTCGATGTCAATCGGCTTGGCTGTCGGGGCGACAGTGTTTATCTGTGATAACCTGGCCCTCCAGGGCGATCTGGTGGTAATGAAAAAGCACACCAAGAACGTCTGGAATGATCTGGAAGGGAAAATCATCACTACCCTTTACAAAAGCATCGAGCGGTACAGCCAAATCCTGGTGGATCGGGATACTTTGAAAAGCCGGAGAATATCCGATGACCAGGGGTTCCAATTCCTGGGGCTGGCCTACGGCCACGGGATCCTTTCCCCAAGACAGATGCCGGTGGCCAAAGAAAAGTGGACGAATCCGGACTATGAAGAATTCCAGGATCGGAATTATTGGAGCCTCTACAACGCCTGCACTGAAGCCCTCAAGTCCTCCCCGCCCATGGCAGTAATGGAAAACCACGTCAAACTCCACAACGCCATTCTCGCCTTTTAGGCAAATCCGAAAACGCGGACAAGATTTGTTGCGCGGGCCGAAACGGGCCCGGCGGGAAGGAGGGGTCTATGTGGAACACCCCAACGGAAGAGGACCTGGCTAAAATCCCCCGACTCTACAAGACTGAGCACATTCCCCTTCGGGAAAAGCTGATCCAGCTCCATTTCTTCTTTGGCGCCTCGGATTGGTATATCGTCGAGTATGACGGCGGGGATATTTTCTGGGGCTTTGCCATTCTTGGCGGAGACCTGATGAACGCCGAATGGGGCTATATCCCCTTCAGCGAACTGAAGAGCTTAAATATCGGCGGACAGGAAATCGACAGGGATCTCTATTGGCAAGTCCGCCCGGCTTGGCAAGTGGAAAAAATCCGTCAAGTTTGGTTCCATGGGCATTGGGAGGGAATGGTTCCTGATGACCCAACGCCATGGTGAGAAAATTGGAAGTGAAAAGCGTAACTAGTTAGAAAGAGAAGATATCCGGCAAAAGAAAAACTAAAACCGGGGTTCAATGAGCCTCGGTTTTTTCTGTGATAAATCTAACTGTGCGAATAGATGACCTGCCTATAGAGTATATCAAGAGCTTTCTGCTCTAATTCATAGGCCTTCGTTCTCATATTATTTACTTCTAATGCCATCATATTAATCTTTTCTTGTTGCGATTTATCATTTAAAAGCGGTACCGGTACCTTTAAAATATGCTCTTTTTCGATATGCCCGACAACGGCTCCATATGCATACCTCTTGATTAATTCGTAAGCATATGGACTTGATAACCAGGTATATAAGTAGCCAGCGACTTGTTTGTCCCTCGGTACAATCCGGATAATATCGTGTGTCATTGCCCATCCATCCCAATGTTTTGGAACCAATGCAACTTTTCCGATTGTGCCACTGCATGTAACTAAAATCATATCTTCCTTAATGGTTAATTCCCTTTTTATTTTCTCTTCATGCTGAGCAAATGAAAGATATTTCTTATCCACCGGATCTAATTCGAGGATATTCTTCCCGCTAAAAAAAATGATTCCACTCCCTTCTCCTACATAAATTCTTTTAAATCGTCCAGGAAGAATAACACAACGAATTAGTCTTTTATCATTTAAAATTGGCACTTCATCTGCATACGCTGCTAAATGTCTTTCTATAACTTTAACAATTGGATGATGGTATGAGGCGTCCAACCGACCATCCAATTCGCCAAGTGCAGCAGAGAAATTGACAACCTGAGTCTTTCTATCGAATAGGTCAGTATCCTTTTGTAGTTCTCCTACGCTAGGCAGCCGTAATTGTTTTGCTAAACAATTTTGCGCATCGCCTATCAGCTTATTTGATTCATCTCTTAGCTTAAAAGATTCTTCTATGAGATTACTAATCTCTTGTTTCAGTATTGCTGGCGGATTGGGTATCGGAATTCTTTGCAAATGCTCGGGCTCGATGTGGCTAACAACAGCACCATAATTGTTCGTATTAATGATTGTGCGCCCGAATTCGGATTTCAAATATGCGTATATAAAACCTGGGTTTTCTTTCGGCTGTATACGAATCAAATCATGGCTAAAAATCCTATTTTTTAAAGTCTCACTAACATACGTGCAGTTGCCAACTGTTCCAGAGCATGTCAATAAAACTTGTCCTTTTTGCACTTTCAATGCATTTATATCGGTAATTGTCAAATGCGAAATAAATGCAGTTGGCTTTGGATTTAACTCATTTACCTGCGCGGGCTGATAAATAGGATTATCTGATTTTTCAACATATACCCTCCTAAATCGTGGCCTGTGATAAGCGGTAGCAAAGCCATTTGCTCCACACAAATTGGTAATAGGCCATTTAGATTTCTCCAGTTGATTTCTAGCGTGCCTTCCTTCAATGCCATATACGCTAGCTTCTAATCGGAAGTTGTTTTGACAGATTTCTTCAATTGGCAGGGCTAGCCATTTTATTTGAATTTTTTTATCAGAAAGCCTTGAAGGCGACTCTTGCAAATGATGGTTAGCTCCTACCATGCCACCCCCTCCAATTCCTTCCATTGTCCAAATATACCCGGAACTTCAATGCTTTGATCGTCAATAACCCGAACCTTCCTTTGTGATTTTACCGTAACCTCACCATTGGCGGTCTTATCCATCTCAAGTATATTGCTCTCTTCAGGAATCCAAATTTCATTGCCGGATTCATCTCGCTTAAAGAGCGTATTACCTCGTTTATCATGACCTACTTTTTCCACCATTGCCATAAATACATTATATGGCTTGATTTTTCCTGATTTTTGCTCAGTTTGCATTTCTGATTTTGCCTTTTTCTGAAGAAATAAAATCGACGTTTGAGTCCCATTGCGCGGCTGAAACGTATCTACATGTAAATCGATACTGGCAACAATACGCGTTTTCTCAACTAACCATTGGCGTATATAGCCTAAGCCAGGATTACCGAGAATTGAATCTGGTAAAACTATGGCTAATCGACCACCAGGTTTTAGAAATTGGAGACACCGCTCTATAAATAATTGTTCTGGTGGCGCTGACGTTTGAAAGTCCGACGAGATTGACCATCCAAATGGATTGTCTTTTTGTAAATTACGCCAAATGTACCCGAGATGAAATTGCTCTAAAATGTGCGTATCTTTAATGGGGATTTTGCTACCAAATGGTGGATTTGTAATAATAACATCGAAAAACTCAATGTTGTGAGCGTTTTTTATCTGTTCTGAATGTATTTTTAAAGCCTTAGCCAACTGCTCTTTAAGTTGGGCTGGCCACTCATGTGGCGGCAATAATGAATCATTTCGATATATGTTGCCACTGCCATCATTATTCATGACCATGTTCATTTTTGTGGCTTTTACAAGATCAGGGTTAATATCAAAACCAAAAAAATTACAAGATGCAATATCTCTTATTCTATCGCGCACAATCGCTTTTTCATAATCTGACCATTCGGTCTCTGGTCGTCCAAAATCTTTTTCAACTTGAATTTTTAGTTGCTGGATTACATGGTTCATCGCCATTACAAGAAAACCACCTGTGCCACACGATGTATCACAAACTTTCTCATCTGGCTTAGGGTTAATCATTTCTACAGCCATTCGCATAATATTTCTGGGTGTGAAAAATTCACCCCTATCACCTCTTAAATTTGCTCCAACCAATTCTTCATAAGCTTTGCCTTTTACATCGATGTGTGTTTCCAGTAAACTGTATGGCTGTAGTTCTGATACAATCCAAGCAAGAGAGCGCGGCTGTAGTTGTAATTTATCATTGGAAGGAAATATTTGTGGAAATTGCTTTTTGACTTTTTCAAATATTTTTGCAACACGATTTTTAATTGTTAACTGGCCATCTGGATTAGATTTTTCTTTTGATGTAGCATAAAATTCCAATGGTTGCCCCACATTTTGTTCATCCAGTGTCTTACAGAAAATAAGCTTTAACAATTCGAAAAACGCCGGCTGTTTTTGTAAACCATCAGTTACATAAATGTGATTATGACATGTTTTGAAAACCATTAACAAATTGTCTTCAAAAGCTTTTTTTAATTTATTACGTTTTGGCCTATCAATGTCTTCTAAAGATCCATCTGCGGGTGGTATATCATTATATTCTTGATATACATATTTCCCATCAATTTTTATTTTTCTTAAAACTTCCTTGAATTTCCCGTTTGTCCACATGCCCCATTCACAGTTAGGGCATGCACTCATGTATGATTTTAATTGTTCAATGCCGTCTTTTTTATTTTTTGGCTCAACTCTTTCATTTTTACATTCAACGATAAGCCAGGCGTAATCCTGAGTATATGTAGTAGTACCTTGAGGAAAAACGACAATATCCGCGCGTGGCTTTCTAGATCCGATTTTAAGAGTAAACTCGACGCGGATTTGCTGTGATTTATATTTGTGCTCATTCACCAGCCGTTTTTCTATGGTTTGGCGGACGTATTCTTCAGGGGTATCTTTACGGAAGGTACCGTCGATGTAATCGCAAATTTCGCCGTCTGGCACCTTTATTATTTTGATTTCCTCTTGCATACTGATAGCAGCCTTTCTATTGTCAAGGAGAGATCACTAGAAATGCGTAAAAGTTTTTATAAATTTATCTGGATTATAGTTGAATTAGAACCGAGCCACCGACATATGGAATTTCCCTATGGCAGCCAGTTAAATTGCAGAAGAATTTTTCTCATACCACAATTGTTCGAGACGCACTACCATAGTTTTTTTTGCAACTAAACAACCCCGCATACCAAGCCCTTCCTTCCCTTGAGATCGTCGATCCTGGTGGCTCTCAGAAAGCCAGATATGCGAGCTCCCTACATTTCATCTCGGTTTCGGCCGCTATGCGGCTGAAAGGAGAAAAACCGGCCGAGGCAACCCCGACCAATGTCGGGGCGGCCGGATTTTCTCCAGAGGGTGGGTGGGCAGACGCCCCTTCCGGGTGGATTTGACAGATTGAAAGAACTTGCTAAGATAGAAAAAAGAAAAGAAAGGGAAGAGGCCCTCCGCCTCTCCCCTTCCGATAGCCGGCTACTTGCCTTTCCTACTGCTATACTTGCCGGCCTCGATGCCGTTACGGAAAGACTGCTTACATTTCCGGATAGCCAACTCCGTAAACTTCTCCTTGAAATCCTCCAGGTCGGCTAAATCCTGGTCAATTCTTTCAATCATTCCGTCCACGTCATCTTTAAGGGTCTTGAGAAATCGGGACCCTTTTTTGGTATAATTTTTCGCCTGCATTGTTTTTTCTTTAATGATTATAAGCGGCTTGAAACGGCCGCGGGCGCTACTTGGCTGATCGGTTTTTCAGTGAAGTAGCGGTCTCTTTCAATCCCTAGCCCGAAAGCCCCCCGAAAGGTTTCCAGCTCGCTGAGGCTGAAATATCCCCACTCGTCGTTCCAGTCGCCGAAAATGCTCACATAGCCGAAAAACGCTTTCCCTTCGGGGTCATACTCCGTCGCGTACCAGGTGCCGGCGCCGGCGGGATTGAAAAACTTGGCGATCACCAGCGGATCCTTTTCCCCCTCCTGGCTGCCTACCTGGGCAAAACGCTTCTCCAGTTGCTTGGTCATAAGCTTCATCGTTTTGATGTTAATAGTTATCGCCAATAGACGATCCAGTTCCCCTTCTCGTCTTGGTCGGCTTCACAGTGCTCGTTAGGAAGGCCGAGAATGTCCAGGGCGTAGTTGGCGCAGCGGACGTCATCCGGCCGGGCCATCCCTCGCCTCCTGGCCTCCTTCCAGGCCAGCTCCTGGATCTCGTCCCAACGGGCGCTGTAGTAAAGCGGCTGTCCGGAAAATCCTGAGCGGAAAACCTCCGCGTCGCAATCTTCCATCATCACCTGAAGGCTTTGAATATCCATTGCTTTATAAGTTAATGGTTAGAGCTGAAGCCCGATTTTCCTCGACTGGCAGAAAACCGAAGTCTCAGCGGCGGGAAGGCCTTTTGCCTTTCCGGCCGCTTTAGGGCAAAGCAAATCGATCCCCGCGCTGTCAAGGTGGAGCCTCCCCACCGGAAGAACGACCTTGACAGCACTAGCGGGGCGATTTGCTACAATGAAAAAGCCAGGAAGGCAAAGAAGCCAAAGGAATCAGTGGGATTGAAAGGCGAAAAATTAAGGGAATGAATGGACGGTCAAATCCGCCCGAAGGGCGTTCGGGAAAACCAATAGAACTGAGCTCGCATATTTGACATAATGCTGAATGTCCTCAACAATTAAGGTTAAGTTTAATTATTAAAGCTAACCTTTCTTAAATGGAGGACTTTGCAATGGGCAAAAAAAGCAAAAATTGGGTGGATTACAGGGAAATAAAAAGCGGCGTTACCATGGAAATGGTATTGGGCCACTATGGGCTTTTGGCGGATCTTAAACAGTCCGGCAAGAACCTGGTCGGCTGCTGCCCGATCCATAAGGGCACCAATCCCCGCCAATTCTCTGTCAACATCGAAAAAAACATCTTCAACTGTTTTGGAGACTGCAAATCCGGCGGGAATGTCCTGGATTTTGTCGCCAAGATGGAAGACATCCCGATTCGAGAAGCGGCTTTGCTGCTGCAGGGATGGTTCCTCCAAGGGTCCGGGCCCGCCGAGCCGCCGGCCAGCAAGGCCCCGGAAGAAAAACTGGTTAGAAAAGAAAAAAAGGGGAACCCGCCTGCTGCGGCAGATGCAAAAGAAGAGGCGACTCCGGAAAAGCAAGAACCGCTCGAGGAGGATCCCATTATCAATCCTCCCCTAACCTTCCAGTTGAAATCCCTCACTCCCAACCATGAATTCTTCATCGAGCGCGGGATTTCCAAAGAAACGGTCGAGCATTTCGGTCTGGGCTTCTGCACCAAGGGCATGATGAATGGGCGGATTGCCATTCCAATCCACAATGAACAAGGCCAGCTGGTGGCCTACTGCGGACGGGCGGTTACTCAGGAACAAATTGAAAATGAAGGCAAGTACAAGCAACCGCCCAATTTCGTCAAAACTGCGGTGGTCTATAATCTTCACCGCCAACCTGAAAAGGCGGATCTCTTCATCCTAGTGGAAAGCTTCCTGTCCGTTTTCCGTCTCCATCAAGCCGGGTATCCCAATACCCTGGCGCTGATGGGGTCGGTCTTAAGCGAAGCTCAGGAAGCCCTGATCGCCGGCCGGCTCTCTGCGGGCGGTAAAGTTTTGCTCTTCTTCGACAACGACGGAGATGGGCAAAAGTGCGCCGCCGATTGTCTCTCCAGGCTCGGCCGGCACGCCTTTGCGAAGGTTTTAGATGTGGGCGTTTACGGAAGAAAACCCCATCATTTGAAACCGGAAGAGCTAAAGGCGCTAATCGGATGAAGGCCTTTGGATGGGAAAAACACAAAAGCCTCGGGATCAGCGAATCCGGAGGCTTTATTTGTTGGTAGCATACATAAATTCTCAAACACCACAAACCTTCTCTCACACTGTGTTAATATCCAAATTCTGCCTTGACTAAGCTTATTGACTATTCTACCATATTCGCGACATACAAATTTTCACACTACTTACCTTCGAGGTTAACAATGCCAGGTCCTTATACTCATATCACACATGTCCGGCTCCTAACACAAGGCCGTTCATTGAATAAAATGAAGTTGCCGCAACCGGCAGAAATAGCCTTACTAGATTACCCTCGCTTTTGTCGCATGGGCGCAATAAGCCCCGATTATCCTTATCTTCAATTAGCCATTGGCAGCGCCGCCGCCGAGCACTTAGCTAATGCAATGCATCATAAATACGGAACATTGACACGACACAATATTCTCCATATTGGGGTGCAACATCTTAGAACTCTTGCAAATAGTGCTAAATCTAAATGCTTTTCATGGTTTTTGGGATACGCGTCTCATATTGTTGCTGATGTTACTTGTCATCCAGTAACTAATATGCTTGTCGGTGATTACGAGGCCGACAATCAAAGAGCACATCGCAGGTCAGAACTACATCAAGATGTGTATATTTATAAAACAAGACTAAATGCTGATCCTCATAATGCGGAGGAGATTAAAAAGGTCATTGGCGCCTGTACCGACCATGCTGATAGAGATAAAATTGACCAAGATATCGAAAAATTTTGGCGCTACCTTTTACACGAGACATTCCCTGAAATATGCAGCACCTTTTCTGTGGATATAAATGCTTGGCACAAATCTGCACAAGTTTTCTTAGATGACATTGCCGAAGAATTATCATTCTTCCCATGTCGCCATATAAACAACATTATAGATAATTTAGCCATTGCCTATCCTTCTTTTTCCGATGTAGACATGGACGCTTATATAAATAAGTTGGGAACTCCAAAAGGTGTCAAAAGCTATGATGCAATCTTTGACTATACTCAAAGAAAAATTACTAAAGTATGGCAACTATTATCGAATGGCGTTTTTAATGGTGACGACAATTACAAGCGCAAAGTCGGCATTTGGAACTTAGATACTGGACAGGAAGTTTCTACACGAAAAATCATGTGGGGGAAAGGTATATGAATCGAACCGGAAAAAAATATAGTTTCGCTTTAGCCATGATAATAATTTGTGTTGGCTGTGCATATCACCCTTTTAGCAAGAAACGGTTTGATGTAAATGATGGAAGGCTCTCAGAGCTGACAAGTATAGCTCAAAGCGCCGTAAAACAGGGATACCTCAGAGGCGGTGAAGAGGCTGTATTTGATTATATCCAAGCAAAAGATCCAACAATTTTAGAATGGTACAGAAAAAATGGATACAAAATCGTAATCAGTGAAGTGTCTAACCATGCTGTGATTATGATATGTTATAAAAATAAAGCGATTTTAGAAGATACAAATTGTACAGATGGTGATCCCGATAAAGACTACAGAAACAGCACAGAAAACATTCCCTGCGAAGTTACGATGACAGAAGAGGAAGTAAACAGTATTTGCTATTAGTTGCAACGGCATTAAGTAAGCTTAAGGAAAAAACTAATAACTATTACAATCACTTTATTTTGCAATCACATAACAATAAATAAAATATCCTTTACAGATTAACAGAGCGGATTAACTGCCTTTGTTCTTACTTTTTTGTTATATAATAGTCTTCTATTTCTTTTTCTTCCCAATTGTATATACGTCCGAAAATTCTGCCGGCGTTACAATAGGAATTCCCCTGAAGGATTCAATCTCGATAAGATGACGATCCCCGCTTACAATATAATCGGCTCGGCCATCGATGACGGCAGAAAGGAAGATGCTATGCGTTTTTGCGTATAAAAATATTTATACTATGGACTGTTTGCTTCTGCGTTTATTTTCTCACTACACATTTCAAACGTTTTTCTCTCAGAAACCCTATACATTACACAGAAACCAATAATTATCCTTTTGATATGTATTTCCATTAGTATAATCTCTTGCATATTCCTCATTTTCAATGAAAATGTCTACTTTTACATCTTCCGGATAGACATGAACATTACCACATTGATTATTAGTAAAATAAAGAAGGTTTCTGCTTTGCCACGCAGCATATGCTAAATGTTCACTACTTGCACAGCCAAAAAAAGACACTCTAGGATTTACAATATCTAAATATGAAAAATCTTGATTTGCTTTTCTACCATGATGTGGCGCAAAAAGCACAGCCGCATCCCTTACTAAATCTTTGTGATCATTCAAAATATATTCCCATGTCTTGCTAGTTGAATCCCCACCAAAAATTATCCTTCCAGCGCAGCTTCTGTAGACCATCACATATGATGCATCGTGAATTTCACCGTCTCCGTTTGCAGACTCTAAAAGACCGCGTTCAGGCGAAATTATTGACAAGTAGTCTCCTCTGGATTTTTGACTATCGTCATCTGCGTTCCAATATTGCCCCTTGTCCCCAGCTCTAGGAGTAATAATTTTTACACCATCTACCTTTTTGTTGATTAAATTTTCATAGAAATCCCAATCCTCCTCCAAATACGCTTTATTCTCTTCAAAATCAGGTTTTTCAGTTCGAATACCACAATCCCAGAAATTCATAACATTTAATTGATCAAATAGCTTCTTGATACCGTCCATATGATCGAGATGTGGATGTGTTAAGATAAATCTGAATATGCTATGAATATTTTTGTTAGAAAGATAATCAATAGGATTTGTTGGTGATTCGCACATTCTATAGTTACCGCTTGGCTTTTTAACAAGCGTTGCTATCATTTTCGCAATTTTGTAATCGATTTGTGTAAGATTGCCACAGCATATATCAATTAACGTAACTCTGCCGCTGGTATGCTCCAAAATAGCACAATCTCCTTTTCGGACATTAAGAAAATGAACTTTTGGATCTGGCACTTAATTATCTCCCTTCTCCGAGGTCCTTGACTTCCGGATACCCCACGCTGCTTGAGCAAGCTCTTCGACCTTTTCTATAAATCGGTCAACATTAAGGCCCGCTATAAATGCAAGAGCATAAAACGCTAAGTTGGAAGCGGAAACTTCCTGGCGAGCTTCCAGAACGATTAGACCAGCCTTCAAAAAAAGAAAACTGACTATGCCACAGATGAAACTTACGATTGGCCTAATAAAATACCAAGGAAGCCACGTTTCATCCCACCGCTTAAACACACATGCGTTAAGATAGATGGCTCTTAAGCAGTAGGTTATCCCACCGACACCACCACTTATGCCACAATAGATTGATAAACGTATATATTCATTTGGAATTATAATATTGCCGAAATTCACTAAAAGTATAAATACACAATATATAATTAGTATCAGTGCACAGTATGTAAAAACTTTTTTCATAAATAAATTATCCACTAATAGAAAATATCATCGTGTTTTTTAATCTAACTAATATAAGAAAATATTATAAGCAAAAAAGAATGCCTAAAAAGCACTCTTTTTTTATCCCGTTTCCCTCCACGGCCGGCCGAATGGCCTAGACCGCAATTACTTTCCGGGACTCTGAAAAGTTCGCAATCCGATCTTGTTTCGCGATTTGTTTTTATCGCGGATCCCGAACAAGATCGCTGCTCCAACAGCAAATTGCCAAAGTGGCAGTTGCCTACCGCCACCCGGGCAATATAGGTCGAGCCTAAGCAGAGGCCAAACCAACCGTGGTTGAAAATATTATACGCTGAAAACAGATTTTGTAAAATTTTTAATTTGCGACATTATCAACATCGCTATCATAACTACAAGAAAAAGCCGTCAGAATTTTTCTGGCGGCTTAGGCTGAAATTTGTTGGAATTTCAAACTTTAAAGTTTTAGCACAAAGCTTGTGTTAATCAGGTCTCTCCGAATAGTTTTTCAACACTACAAAGATTTCCGCTCTGTGCAAGTTTTTTTGCATTATCCCTCGCGCGTATCATGTTATTAAACTGTTCTTCAGATAAGGGCTTAATCTTGAGCTTTCTCTTTTCGTCTATAGTCATGACATCATCATCGGTTTGTTTCCTGAGTCGATTAACCTCCCTAAAAGCAGCAACGAAAGCATAAATAACATAACCCAACAATAAAATACCAAATATTTTTGGAATAATACTCTCCATGGTAGTCCTCCACTAAAAGTCCGTGATATTGCGCATTATATTCGCTACTTGGTCACAATGACCAGCAATAAAATGAAGATGCTTATTCCTGAGCGCTGCGAGTTTTTTTGTATTAAAGTACATAAACCCAACTAATTCACAGTCTATAGCAATAGATAAAATAATGCAAGCATTATACCTAGAAAAATTGTGATTAATTAAGGAAGAATCAAAATTGGATTGACCTTTTAGATCATTATAAATTTTCCCTAAATCCCACGACTCATAATTCCCTCTCTTTTTGTGTGCATTAAATTCATTGATAATGGCCTGAAAAAGATTTGCCGGATCATCAATTATATCGTCAACTAATTCGACGCCGGTTAAATAACTACCAGGGTAATTATCGGGATATGCGTTGTAATGATTTAGTATTAATTTTCCACTACTACCATCTTTTAAAAGCTTTATGCCTATATAACAATCCGGATCATCAATAATTTCTCGCATTACCCTTTGAGCGCCGAGACAAACATTATCTATAAAAAAAGTATATTTTGCCTCTAATAATTTCATATGTTCCTTGTTTGCTATTGAAAAAAGACCGTTTATATTTTTATATTGAACAATATCATCGATAAAGTTTCGGTACCGGTGGTTAACAAAATGGAAGGTTTTTGTAAATTTTTTTTGTATGTCGTTGTGATTGCAAGAGTTGATGAATATTTTCGATGTAATGAATAACATAATCGATACTATAGTGAATATCCAAGCGCTAGCTGAAAACATACTGTAGAATGGATTAAGAAAAAAACTTTGTGCCATATCTTGCAATACAACAACTTCTGGAAAAAATACGTCTTTAAAGATAAAAAATCCTGGTAAAAATAGAAATAGGCGATCTAATATTTTTAACAAATTAGCAACGCCTTTTTTTAATAGCTTATTTTCATGGTTATTAATGTATAAAACATATAAAAACTTATATAAAGGAGGACAAAATCTTACAAATGTGAAGAGTGGTTTCATTCGAAAACCTCAAATAACCTGTGTCGTTACAGCACGTGGATTATAAAAAACACATATTAGTCGCACATAGAGAAAAAGTTTTTGTTTTATAAGTCTTCAAATAAAGATAGACGATTCCACTGCCTACTCTACCAGACTACCTATGCTATTATCTCGCCCATTCCTCCAAATCGATCCCAAGGCTGCCTCGGGCCGTGATAAATCAACTTGATCCTCGGCGGCAAAAAGGAACATCTTGGATCCCTTTCCCCGTTCGTCCACCTCCTTGTTGGCCATAATCATATTGTCGATCCGATCCTGGGATTTGGTCACGGTGAGCACTCGCGCGGCTTTGAATCCTAAACTCTCCTTGAATAAATCCTGCTGATAAGATGCCCAGTATCCCAACATCTTTTTGAAAAATGACGTCTTGTAAGGATTATTTCTCTTCACCGGCATCGTGGCCCGGTCGGCCTCCAGGAAAAAATAGGCCTTGTTGCGGCCGGGCTGGTCATTGGGAAAATATAGGGCAAAAACCTTGTCCGGCACCACCCCCATAATCAATGATCGCATCTTCCCTTGGAAAGCGTGCTTCAAGGCCACCTTCCAGCTAAAAGGATTAGCCTTGTCCCTGCTTTCCTCGGGAAGGTTCTGCAAAAGGTCCTCGGGCGGGATAATTTCCACGTCCTTTCTGGAACGGCAAGCCAGCTCCAAGCAAACCATAAAATTGGCAACCATTAAGGTGTGTTCCAGATAGCGGCCTCCCACTTGCCGATTTTTGCGGGTCCAATCAACCTTGCCTCTGGGGATTTGGTACTCCTCTGACAAAAGGTCGGCCCCCACGTTTCCCAAACCGTAGACCATCGGATCGCTACCGCGCTGGTACGGTCGGATCTGTTCCAAGGGCCTGGCCAGATAGCCGGCGTGAAAAAGCCCGTGAAGACGCCTCAAAATGGGCTGCCGGCTCCCCCCGATCAAGGCGGCAATGTGGTTGGAATTCAAAAAGCGGTGCTTGAAAACTTCCTGGATAATGTCCCGATCCCGCTCCTGGAGGCGGAATCCGACAGAAGGAACCCGCCGATAGCGGGGTTTTCTTTTTTGCGTGGTAGCGGAAGACATATAGTTGAATTAAAAATTAGCTCACTCGCGGAAAGATTCCGGATCCTTTTTGGCGTGCTTGGCTTCCACGGTGCGGGCCCGCCGTTCCCCGGTGGCTTTGCCGACTTTAATTTTGGCCTGTTCTTGGCTGTGTAGATAGGCCGCCTTTTCTATGGCCAGCATCCGGTATTTAATCCCCTCCTCCACCTCAAGGCGTTGTTTGGCAAATTCGGCCTGGCGGTAGCAGTTTTCCTTGAATGTTTTGATTTCTTCCTCGAAGGCAAAGGACTTTTTGACGGATGGAGTTTTGACAAACCTTGGGATTTTCTTGGGTAATTTTATTATAGCATATTGTGTCGGTTGGTTCACCATGGCGCTCATTGTCTTGTAAATCTGTTCCTGGATACTGAAAACCGAAGTCGGCAATGTCTCCAAAATCGGCTCCAGTGATTGCGATTTTCCCCAAGACTCACTCTCCCCCTCGGTAAAGGATTCCGATTCAGATTCAGAACGAGACCAGGCTCGGGAGCTGGAGCTGCCGGAGCTGGTTGATACCAGTTCGTCATCATCAAAAAACCAACTATCCTTTGGGCGCCGCGTCTCACTCCGGCTCGATCCATCGCTGTAGCCGTCCTGCTCGGTGGTGCCTTTTGTTTCGGTCCTCGAAGAGCTTCTTCCCTGGCTGTAATTTTCCATCCAGGCACGGATATAGCGAACCACGGTGGGCTTGTCCAAAGTGTGTTTGGCCTCTTCCAAATCCAAGCTGCCCAGAAAGACCTGCTGGGTCAGCAATTCAGCGTCCTGCACTCCCAAGCCCCCGAAAACCACTTTGGTTTTGGCGTCCGTCATCACCGAATGGTAGATATCCTCCCCTGCTCTCTTCAGTTGGGCCAGGTGCTGGTGGGCCAGAATCAGGTGCAATCCGAATTTGCGGGCCTCGTCCAGAATCCGGCCGATATCTTCATTGATGAAGCGGGCGCATTCGTCGATATACAGATAAAAGGGCCGGCTGTTTTCCTCCCGCTCCCGGCAAGCCATAAAAAGGTCGTTGACAATCAAGGTGCCCAACAGCCGGGCATTGTCGTCGGAAATGCGGTTCCTGGCCGCCAGATTGACCAACAGGATCCCGCCTTCGTCCATCAATTTCCTGAAATTCAGGGTCGCCTCGGTCTGTCCGATGGTATTGCGGATAATGGGAGAGGCCAGGAATTCCAGCATTCGGTTGATGGTGGAGCTGAACTGCTCTTCAAATTGGTTAGGCTTGAGGCTGTTGGCATAGTCCCAAAGGGGCTGGATATTGGGATCTTGGATGTCCCGGGTCAGATATTCCCGCACCAACCCGTGGGTATGGTCCAAAAGGTAGCGGCATTCAAGCAAAGACAATTTTTTCTCGGCCAGCACGTGGAAAATGAGCCGTAAACATCGTTTCAAAAGAGGCGTGCGGTCCAGGTCCTGACCGCCCCAAACCTTGGCCACCGCCCGTACCATAGCATCCACGTGGTAGGAAATATGGGCCGAACCTATCCGGAGAGGATTGAAGCCAAAAGACCAGTCATCCTCGCCGGCGTCAAAAAGGATGATATTCTTGCGGCCAAACATTTGCTTGGCCGCGCACCAACGGACAATGTCCTGATATAAATAGCCATGCGGATCGATTAAGCATAACCCGTTTTCATGCTTGATGTCCTCGCGGATCATATGTTCGATGAATTTGGATTTCCCCTCCCCGGTAGAACCCAAGATGTGCATATGGGTACTGCGAAGTTTGGGAGTGATATACACCAAATCGTCTT
>Ga0209164_1001291_pt1 | contig 33935 bp, 28 predicted proteins | sample MTBNYHSulfiMetaG_FD_187458 | JGI IMG/M metagenome (GOLD analysis project Ga0209164, IMG submission 187458) | Enrichment culture microbial communities from rom New York Harbor, USA that are MTBE-degrading - MTBE-NYH (New York Harbor Sulfidogenic)... | ecosystem: Environmental > Aquatic > Marine >... | reverse complement strand
TGGGGATTCAAAGTTGGGTCATAGGCTGTGATAACCCAGACAGGATCTATGGAGCAATGGGTGTGCAGGACCTTCCCCTCCTTCGTGGTTCCGTAAATCAAACAACTGGGTCCGTATTTATCCTCCGAATAGTCCTCAATAATTTCTCCATTCATTATGATCTCTTCTACCTCTTTTGGTGATATCCCATATCCCCCTCTCCACGCAACGCTCAAACGAATGAATCGTAAATCGGTAATCTCCCGCGCTAACTCTCTTCTGGATATCTTCAATGACCATCGTATAATTTTTGCGGTACGCTCGCCGGCCGTGCCACGACAAAGGGAAGTCGCTTTGCCCTTACGTTTTGTCACGCTGTACGTAATGTGGAGATAAATCTGCTTTAGTCCTGCCGCGCGCCTGGAAGAAAAGCGTACTTGCCCGCCTCAGCCTATGGTCCGTTCTTCTCAGCAAAAGTTTGTAACCAAAAAAAAGCCTATACACGAAACCGGATCGCCTTCTGAGGAGTTCTGACTTACTCCCACACCTCGGAAAACCGCGTCATGGCTGCTGCGATGCTTGTATCGCAGAATGAGTTCTATAATACCGCGAAGGGCCTTATCGGTCAAGACGTGCGTCTCTTTGGCTCGCTCCCCCTTCAGGAAAAAAGAGAGGACTCATCCCTTCCCCCTTTCGCAAAGGGGGACCGAGGGGGATTTTACCTTCCGCGGACACCTCCAAATTTCCTAGATGCCCATAAAAAAACCTCCTGCCGAGCAAAAACCGCTGAGCTCGACAGGAGGCTCTCGAAAAATTACCCTTGGTTAAATCATGCCATTGGGCAAGTGGCTCTTACCCCCACTTCGCCCCCCCGGAAAATGGCGTGCTGCTTGACTTGCGCCTTCTGAGGAAAGACAATTTCAACCAGCCGAAGGGGGAAGCCGTTACGCAAAACCGCCCAAGGCTTACCCGCCTGCCTCAGGCAAGTAAACCTCAGGCCGGCCAAAATCGGTAAGGGTTTCTTCAACCGGGGGTTTTGGGCGACCTCTTCTATTTTTAATATCTGAGATGTGACTCCTCGGCCTTACCCACAGCGCAACATCACATTGCCAGTTTATTTGCTTATTTACGGACGTCCCCATAGGTCACAAGATTTCCCCCGGACCATTGCTCAGCCACCCTTAAGTTTGTTCCATCCTTTAGGTAAATAATCAATCGGAGGGTTTCATCGTCCAGTTCCAATGCCAAAATGCGCTCTACTGAATTGCCGAAAAGCGCTTCTATTTCTAAAAGCCTCTCAGTGGTCAACATGGGCAGTCTCACCTGCGGAAAGACCGTATCGGGCTAACTCTTCCAGTGCAGCAATGCCCTCTTTCGCCCGATCTGCCACGCCGGACCAATGTCGCCACATCAAATAATCCTCGTGCATCTCATAATCGGCATCGTCAGGTAAGCCATCCACCTCAATTCGATTCAATGTAGTTTCGTATTTCTCTTCAAAGTGGCGAAGCTTGCTTTGCGCAAGGAAGAAGCGTTTTCTGAGGTCAGATAGGCGGAGAGCGACCCCATGGCTGATGACCGCTTCTCTCTCCTTAGGAGGGAGTTCCAAAAAGGCCTTTTCCACGTCTCCCCTTACATCCTTATCCCTTTCCATAGCCTTTCCTCCAGGAACTATTGCTGTTGCCCCTATAATAAAGCCTCCAATCAGGAGCATCAACCCGGATCATGAAACCCTCTCCGTTCCTTACTCTCCAAAGCCATTGCATGATCGTCCGAGGCTCCGGCGGCCCCTGCCACAGTGCCTTCCTTAACATCAAAGCCTCTGTCCCGCAGGTACTCAACGACCCGCGGAGGGATATTCTCGTCCGCCGGCAACTTTATCATTGGGCAGCCGTGGCGAGTGGAACATATTGAGCGTCTCGGATCAGGCTCGCTGCATAATGCAAACATGCCTCGATATCCTGTCCAGTCAAGCGTGGATAGTACTCTTAGATGATTTGCTCAGGGCCAAGGCCTGATTCAAGAAGTTCGAGGATGAGGTACCCCATCCGCGTTCCCTTTAGGCAGGGTTGACCGTGACAGACCTTGGGGTCCACACTGATTCGCTCCATTAATTTCTCCATCAAAATTCCCTCCCTGCCAGTTAGATTAACGCAACCGTGGCAATGAGTCAATCTGGAGCCCACATCCTGGCACGGTAAATTTGTTCTGATTTTTGTATGTATCTCAAGTCTCGCACCCGTCGACTTCAGCCAGTCCATGTACAAATTGATGGTTCTCTCCAAAATGGGTGTGAAATGATCTGACCATTTGATCCCCCCTCGCAGAACGGCGCGACATGAGTTGTGACTTACTCCCACACCACTCACCGGAAAACCCCTTCGTGGCTGCTGCAATCTTTGCATCGCAAGCCTATTTGCATCATATCGCGAAGGGCGTTATCGGTCAAGAACTACCCCTCTCTAATTCGATTCCATTTCAGGAAAAGGCAGGACACATGCCTTCCCCCGTTTCGCAAAGGCAACCCGTCCAGATTTGAAGTAAACCCATACCTCCAACCCTGAACCCCTGAACCGGTGAACGATTACGATTTTTCTTGCCCAGACGCCCACAAAAAAACCTCCTCCCGAGCAAAAACCGCTGAGCTCAACAGGAGGCTCTCGAAAAATCACCCTTGGTTAAATCATGTCATAGGGCAAGTGGCGCTCACCCCCACTTCATCCCCCGGAAAATCGCGTCGTGGTCGATGCGATCCCTATACTTCATCACCAGCTCCATCATCTCGCGAAGCACGTCATCGGTGAGGAAGTGAGGCTCCAGGCCGAGTTCCAGCAGGCCTGTGTGCGCGGGGTTGTAGTAATGCTCCTCAGCCTCCACGAGGGGGTTTTCGAGACGCTGGATTTTCACATTCAGCCCAGATCATTTCCCACCCGTTGAACGCGCTCAGCCAGCTCGTTTACCGTGAAGGTCTCCGTAAACTGATTGAATATCCGAAGCTCGCCCTCCTTGGCAGGCTTTTCGAGGGAGAGCCGAACGTAGTTGAGGGTGTCTTTGATGTTGAGGTGCCACGGCTTTTGTGGAAATTATTCTTGACAAACTAAGTACTTAGCGTTATCCGTGCATTATGGAACTGATTTATCTGGATTCACTGCGGTCGAAAATATATGCAACTTTTTCCGCAATACATTCCATGGAAATAGAGCCAACCCGTCATGCCGGTGAAAACCGGACTCGCCAACCCGTCATGCCGGTGAAAACCGGCATCCAGAAGACAGCTCCAAGACCTTTGACCCTGGATTCCGCGCCGGTTTTCACCGGGGTGGCGCGCCGGAATGACGGGATAATAAGTATCGTCGTAGGGATAATCTTACATTGGACCTGGGTTGCATCTTTAGGAGGAAAAAGCAATGGCAGATACCATGAAATACCTTGAAACGCTCTGTGTTCCTCATGCCGTTTGGCTGGAAACAGTTGGGCAGAACCGGTCTTAATGTTTCCGTGGCCTTGACTGGGAATTGGATCAAGGGTAAGATTTAGTGAGAGAAAGAGAGGAGGGACGAAAATGCCAACAATTACAATTTCATGCCCGGATTCTGTTCTCATTTCCTTAAAAGAAACACCTGAACACTTTGCAAAGGAAGCAACAAAGCTATTGGCAGTGAAACTCTATGAGATGGGAAAACTTTCCTCAGGCAGGGCAGCAGAACTAGCAGGAGTGTCAAGAGTCACTTTTTTGCAGTCTTTAGAGGGATATGGTGCTCCAATCTTTGATCTGACAAAAAACGAGTTGGAAAGAGATTATCAAAATGCCTGAAATGACCGTTGTCAATACTTCTCCACTGTTTTATCTCCATAGACTAGGGCTCCTTGAAGTCTTGAATAGACTTTATGGTAACGTAACTATTCCTGAAGCTGTAAAAAATGAACTGGAGAAAGGAAAAATTGAGGGATAGGATGTTCCTCGTTTGGAAAGCTATCCATGGATTCAAGTAATTAGCGTCAGTGTGCCTCAATATTTGAATCTGATTGCGGACTTGGGTTTAGGAGAGTCAGAGTTGTTGGCAATTGGAACGCATCATCCTTCAGCACTTCTAATTCTTGATGACAAGTTGGCTAGGCGGATTGCAGAAATGCAAAGCTTCCGGTTGACAGAAACAGCGGGTATCCTGCTTCGAGCCAAAGAAAAAGGCTTTATTCCTGCACTTAAACCTGTCATCGAGAAAATTCTTAGCCTTAACTTTCGTCTAAAATCGGATTTAGTGGAGTCAATCCTAGAACTTGCCGGAGAATAGTCTTCAGGCGATCTAGATCTTCCTGCGTCATCGCAGTACGAGAAGGCAGGCACTCGCCCCTGTTGAACAGATTCCCTGCTATGTTTATGCCTACAATACGGCCGGCATGTTCTCGTCGAATTTGATCTTCATGTTATTTGGGAACTTCCGGCAAAGGTAGAACATTTTATGATAACAAGATCGCCTACGGTCCAGTCAAAACTGGTTTTATCAAAATCTACAGCCGTATTATGCAACCCTCAAACCACTGCGGCGGATCCCATCTACGAGAGGATCTTGGACATGAAAATCCTGCGGCCGAAAAGGGTGTGGTTCAATGCGATCATCGATCTGCGCCGCTAGGATCATTAGCGCAATTCTTTCTTCAAATAGGTCGGACGAAAAATCCGGACTGACCACTGCAAGATCAATATCGCTCCATTCTTTCTGGTTCCCCCTGGCATAAGATCCATATACAAATGCTTCGCGCAGTCGAACACGCTTCCGCAACGCTTCCAAAAACTTTTTATCTCGGTAGTTGAGATCGTATCCATTCAAATGTCTTCTTGATCATGGTCACCTGTTGTTCAGTGTATTCACGGGTACATTTCTTTCGGAAAGCCCGTTTAACATCAGGATAGAGTGGCTCAATATTAAAACCTGTAATCGTGACCAATGCCCGAGCCTGGTATTCGTCAAGCACCAACCCGGCCCTCCCCAGCACCGATGCTTATGGCAACATCCCCGGTGGTGATAGGACGCACCCAGACCAGGTGCAATTCAGTTTTGAAGGGCAACCGGGCAATGTGGTGATCGCCTACGAGGCCTATGATATTGACAGAGCCGATGAAGTTCGAATCCTCGTAAATGGGCAGCCCGTCGGCTAAGCCCTGGGGGCGAATGGGGTCTGGGGAGGAGTAGAAACGATTACGCTCCCCGATGAATACGTCAATGATTCAGGAACCAACATTCTTACCTTTGACAACACCAGGAACCCCCCGAACACATGGGCTTGGGGGGTGCGAAATGTAACAATGCAGTAGGCCCCTGGGTCAAACGTCACGCGGCCCGAAGGGTGCACCGTTGGCGAGCCAAGGCCAAAAAAAACCTCTGTTGAAAGTGAACTCAACAGGAGGTTTTTTAGTATCCCTTTCGGGAATTATGGAAGCCCTGTGCCTTCCCCGGCCCGACCAGGAACGGGGCGGGGTAGCCGCAGAAAAGTCCATGTTGCCGCGGCCCGAATGGCCACTTGAAAATCCCCCACCTGTGGCCGGGTTCTTTTCCCCCACCCTGGGGATAACTTAGATCATATGGCGGCTATTTATGCCCCTGATCTCAACTATGATTTCCTTCTTCATCCCCGATTTTCTATTTCAGGTGTAGGGAGTCGCAAGTGGCCACGAGTGGGGGAACCGAGGTGGCCGTCAGGGCAAGGCGACTCGTCATTCCGGCCCGTCACCCCGGTGAAAACCGGGGCGGAATCCAGAAAAAGGGTTCTTTAGTTCAACAACCCGACGCGGGTCACCCCCACTTCATCCCCCGGAAAATCGCGTCGTGGTCGATGCGGTCCCTGTACTTCATCACCAGTTCCATCATCTCACGAAGCACGTCATCGGTCAGGAAGTGAGGCTCCAGGCCGAGTTCCAACAACCCTGTGTGCGTGGGGTTATAGTAATGCTCCTCGGCCTCCACGCGGGGGTTTTCCAGGTGCTGCATTTTCACATTGAGATCGAGCTCGTTTCCCACCCGTTGAACGCGCTCAGCCAGCTCGTTTACCGTGAAGGTCTCCGTAAACTGATTGAAAATCCGAAGCTCCCCCTCCTTGGCGGGCTTTTCCAGGGAAAGCCGAGCGCAATTGAGGGTGTCTTTGATGGCGAAGTGCCCCCGGATCTGGTTCCCCTTTCTTTCAAGATCCGAATCTTCACAGTCAAGCTACTTCGATTCTTTGCTCCATTGGCTTTAGTACATGTCGGAAGCGGCTTGCGGCGTTGAACACCTCAAGGCCGATGAGATTCCCTGATTTGTCAATCTCAACATTTACTCCGGGAGCAAGTTCAACAGTTTCCTCCTCCTGGCCTTCCCGCCCAAAATAGAGCACATCTTGCTTTTCGTCGTAAAATACTTTGAAATCACTCATTGTATTTTCCTCCACCTACCTGCACGAAGCCTATTGTCTTTCTGGCCATCTTTCAAGGGGTGAATGGGCAAGAGGATGGCGCAGTCCTTTTCGATAACATACGCTACCATACTTCTCTGGGGCGATCATAGAGTTCTGCAGGCATAACAGCCAGGAAATGTCCTGTTTCGGCATCCAGATACCGCTCGGGTGCCTGTTCAAATATTCGTTTTGGCAGTTCGCGATCTATGCCTCTCAATTTTAACCTAGCTTCAATATGCCGGGAATACTCTATCTTCATATTAATTCTTTTTGCCGTATCTTCTCAATATTTAGGGCTGAACATGGTTGCTGTTAATAGGTCTGGATTCCGCCCCGGTTTTCACCGGGGTGACGCGCCGGAATGACGTGAGCTTAGCTTATCCTGTCATTCCGGCGAAAGCCGGAATCCAGGTGTGCTCCCCCTATTTATTGAGCTTATACTTTTTACCGACCACTGTTCACTGACCGCCGTTCACTGGACTCAAGCATTTTCTTTATTTCAGCGACCGTCTTCAAATCAACCCTCCCCTTACTTCACCTCCTAACCGAAACAAACAAAATAAGCCCTAACTGGCCTAGTTTAACCAGAGCAATGAGCGGGCCTGCGTTGCTGATCGGCTTCACGTCAACTCTTCTCGTTCGGTCTCTTTATCGGCTATGGTTCTCAGACTCTGCGATACAGCATACTCGGTCATTTCACGAAACCCGCCACCTCTCTGCTGACCGTGGCGCTACGGCTTGGCCCGACAGTTCGTAGGTTCCGTTCTCTGTACCCCGAAACAGAGAGTTCAAAAGATAACAACGTCCCCACCATTGCCCCCGAAAACTTGCAGCCCCGGAAATGGGAGTAAATGTCTCGGGCTACCCCCCCAATTCCCTACCTCAACTTCTCTATGGCGGTTTCAATTTCTTCAATAAATTCCCTGGCAGACTGAATTTGGGCCTCCGCTTCCTGAGTGGATACTATATAGAAATCCCCATAATCGGCTTGTTCGCGGTACAACTTTGCCCGTTCCAGCCATTTGCTCGCAGCCTTGGGAATCGCGCCGGTCTTGACGAAATGTTGATTGAATAAAGCAATGACCCCGGAATGTTTGGAACTATCGAGTCGCTTCGTAGCGAGCAGCGCTCGTGCTGCTGTGAAAACGGCATAATATGACCTGCTCACGGAATCCTTATAGTGACACTTCTCAAGAAGATCCTCGGCGGCGCTAAGTTTTTCCCGCGCGCTCTCCAGACGATATGAAATCAGTGCTTTACTTCTATCATCGAGGCTCATTAAAACAGTAACCCTTCCTCATGAACCGCCAATGAAAAGGGGGAGGCCATAGTTGCATTCATATTGTATTCATGTTCACTGAACACTACGGGCGCAATGGAAAGATCAAATTCGATATTCAGATTCGATGTAATTTCAGCAATCTGATCCATAACACGCAACGATCTTTCTTTAACGATGACGAGGATATCAATATCTGATGTTTCTGTGCAATCGCCTCGCACTTTTGAGCCGAAGGCGGACATCCTGACCACATTTTGACCCAAACGGCCCTTGACAGTTTCTCCAAACCGTTCAATGGCATCCCTCTCTTTTTTACTCATATGATTCAGACTGGCGCCCATTTTTTATCCACCTGCTATATGCACAGCTCATGGTAAAAATAATAGAAAAGACCGTTTTGAATATCAAGGGAAAAACCCTTCAATTACCTTCTGCAGGCAATGATCACATCAATAAGCCATGCTATCAAACCCTCGGCAAAATGAATGAAATCTCGAGCCGTGGCCTCAGAGATGCCTCTTGACAGCACCTGCAAGTATTCCTTGTAGCGTCATCGCCCAACTCCCCCTTGACACTCGCAAGCTCTGCCAGCCGACGAAGATTGTGAACCGGAATGCTTTCTCTCTCCTGATAGGCCAGAAGTGCCTTAAAACATTTTTCCACGGATTGTTGGCACATGAAAATGGCATAGCTCAACCGCCCGTCTCGACCATGGCTTTAGCCGTGTCCGGGTAGGCCCACCAAAAAACCGAGCTACCACTCCTCGGAAAACCGCGTCATGGCTGCTGCGATGCTTGTATCGCAGAATGAGTTCTATAATACCGCGAAGGGCCTTATCGGTCAAGACGTGCGTCTCTTTGGCTCGCTCCCCCTTCAGGAAAAAAGAGAGGACTCATCCCTTCCCCCTTTCGCAAAGGGGGACCGAGGGGGATTTTACCTTCCGCGGACACCTCCAAATTTCCTAGATGCCCATAAAAAAACCTCCTGCCGAGCAAAAACCGCTGAGCTCAACAGGAGGCTCTCGAAAAATCACCCCTGATCAAATCATGCCATCACACAAGTCGCTTCTACCCCCACTTCACCCCCCGGAAAATCGCGTCGTGGTTGATGCGATCCCTGTACTTCATCACCAGCTCCATCATCTCGCGAAGCACCTCATCGCTCAGGAAGTGAGGCTCCAGGCCGAGCTCCAACAACCCTGTGTGCGCGGGGTTGTAGTAATGCTCCTCGGCCTCCACGCGCGGGTTTTCCATGGGCTGGATTTTCACATTGAGATCGAGCTCGTTTCCCACCCGCTGGACCCGCTCGGCCAGCTCGTTTACCGTGAAGGTCTCTGTAAACTGGTTGAAAATCCGCAGCTCCCCCTTCTTCCCGGTGTTTTCCAGGGAGAGCCGAACGCAGTTGAGGGTGTCTTTGATGTTTAGGTGCCTCCGGATTTGGTTCCCCTTGCCGTACACCGTGAGCGGGTACCCTGCGACCGCCTGGACCACGAAGCGGTTGAGCACGGTCCCGAAAATCTCATCGTAATTGAAAAAAGGCAGCAGGCGCTCTTCCTCAGCGCACTCGTCGGTAAAAAGCCCGTAAACCGGCCCCTGCATGAGATCCGTCGCGCGAATCTTCCAGGTTCGAATGTAGAACCACAGGAGATCCGTGTCCATGATCTTCGTAGTATGGTAGAGGCTGCTCGCCTGCCGGGGGCAGAGAAACTTCTGACGGCGGCCCTTGTGCTCCACTTCGAGCCACCCCTCTTCGATGTCCACATTGGGGGTTCCGTATTCGCCCATGGTCCCGATCTTCACGATCTGGGCCTGGGGACAAAACTCCTTGACGGCAAAGATGACATGTAAAGTGACGATAAGGTTATTTTCCACGGTGAGCGTGGCAGCCCGGCGATTGAGCATGGAATACGGGCAGCCGGCTGCTCCGCGTAGGGCCTTCTTCCTCCGCAACGTCTGCCATGTTTTTTTATGCAATGATAGAGTTCTTTGAGGATTTCACCTATTGGGTGGACGTGGACAGAAAAATGCGCCTTTCACGGTAAGGTTGTTCTGACAGGGGGAGAGATTCCTTCCATGCTGAGCTTTGGAGTTGTGCAACTGTTCACGTATTGATATCGGCGAGGAATCCGGACTGTCGAAGCTCCCGCAATACATAGCGGTGTACCTGGTCGAATTCGGGAAGTTCCACCATTTGAGAAAGAAGTCGTGTTTTCCAAAGTTTTTTCAAGCGGCCTTCTTTCCTGATCAAGATTTCGCGAGCGTTTGCCAAATCCTTGCCGCGAAAGCGCATCTTTTGCCCGACGGCGTCTATTAGTTCTGCCGGTTTCAGGACATCGTGTGATAGGAGGTGCCAGAGGTCATAAAGGTCACGCGGTTCATTTCGCGCAGGGTCAAGGATGGCGACAATCTTTTCCGCAGCGATCTCTTGGAGCGTATAAACACCAATGACGGCGTCATCAGGCAAGTCCGTATATTCTTCGTAGGTTTTCAGGACCGGCCTCTCTTCCATGGGGAAGACAAGCCGCTCTCGAATCGTGATATCCACCTTGACCTCCTTGCCAATTGACGCCGGGCAGGGGGCCTTCGTATCCCATGAAAAAAGAATGGCTATTTTCATGCGAGTGGCGGTCAATACGGCTGATGGTGAGTCTAACCCCCGAGGCCTGCAGCGAATAAGTAAAAGCCTCTGCAAATTGCTCTTGGATACGCTCAAGGGGGACATGCTTGCGAAGGGTGAAATCGAGATCTTCCGAGAAGCGATAGTCGGGGATGAAGCATTTCTTTATAGCGGTACCCCCCTTGAAGGCCAGCGTGTCTCGAAGGAGCGATCTGGACAAGCCAACCAGAAACCACGATAAGCAGTAATCCCGTTCGAGGACCGCTTCCGGAATTCGGCGGCCACCCTTTCGGGCAAGGCGGTTCGACAAAAGCGACAGGTTTCGCTGAGGGATCATCAGGTACTCACGGCGGACAGGAGCTCATCGACGGGCACATTCAATTGTAGTCTCCACCTCCGGAGAAATTTGCCCTCCGCCGGCAGTACCGGATCCAGTCTCACATATGTATCGGTAAGGTGATGCAAAAGAATCTTTCTATCCTCTTCTGATCCGATCTCACAGAGTTCCATGATATACCCCAAGCGTCGAATCACCGCGCCTATGTTGATCTTCAGCGCATATTCAATTAGTCTATTGACATGCATTGCCTCACGACGCATCCAAATGCCCTTTGCCACCTCGCTGAGACCTCCGCAATGTTGCGGCTGCCGGAATCCGTCGATAACAGTGCGTTCGACGTCGCTGACAACAACCTTTTCTTGCTTGGTGACCCAATGGTGGGTAAGCCCAAAAAGCCACGCTCTTTTACAGGGAATAAACCGGAATTCGGTACCCATGACATGGACGGTTCGTCTCTTCTTCGGGGTCGAAACGTGTATCACAAATTGAGGTTGCGTGACCATCCCATGAATTTCCATTGCTGTGCCATGAGACAGGTAATAATCGGTGCCGGCAGCCAGTTGACAGGCTAAGACTAGAGGATTCCCCGCATACTCTGTTTCCTTGCCAAGATCAAAAGGTACCAAAATGAACAGTCCGGGCTTAAGCCTCGTCACAACACCTCGATCGACAAGCTTCCTAACGAAGTTTCTAGCATTTGCATCATTAAGCCCAAGGATCCTCTCAACGTCCTTCAGGCGAAAGGTCTCTCTGTTTTCGTCATAGAGCGTCGTGATCAGGCCGGCTGCCTGGGGGCCCAAGGTCTTCTTTGGATTATGTTTAAGGCCCATAATGTGTCCTCTGGGGACACATTTTACGACTGGAAAATAACAAAGTCAACTGTTCAAGATCGCTCCGACTTCATCCCCGGCCCCGCACCCAAAGCCCTTAATGCCGGATGTTTACCCCGAGGAAGCTTCTCTTCGTTGAATCTCCCCTCCTTCATGTCCTCCACCTATAATCTTTCGGCTTGAAATTGACCTAACTGGCAGGAAACTATTCCACTGGGGCATTGCCGCCGTACCGCTTGAAACAGCCATTTAACCATTTAACCCGATGATATTTTGGCGTAGTCTAGGCTCTGAACCCTTGTCCGCTCGAGGAGCATTAGCAGGTTGAAGATGGGGCATAGCACCACGTGGATCCCCCTCGTCGTGTATCGATCGGTGAACGATCACAAAAAACCTCCTGCCGAGCAAAAACCGCTGAGCTCAACAGGAGGTTCCCGAAAAATCACCCCTGATCAAATCATGCCATCACGCAAGTCGCTTCTACCCCCACTTCACCCCCCGGAAAATCGCGTCGTGGTTGATGCGATCCCTGTACTTCATCACCAGCTCGATCATCTCCCGAAGCACGTCATCGCTCAGGAAGTGAGGCTCAAGGCCCAGTTCCAACAACCCCGTGTGCGCAGGGTTGTAGTAATGCTCCTCGGCCTCCACACGCGGGTTTTCCAGGTGCTGGATTTTCACGTTCAGATCGAGCTCGTTTCCCACCCGCTGGACGCGCTCGGCCAGCTCGTTTACCGTGAAGGTCTCTGTAAACTGGTTGAAAATCCGTAGCTCCCCCTGCTTGGCTGGATTTTCCAGGGAAAGCCGAACACAGTTGAGGGTGTCTTTGATGTTTAGGTGCCCCCGGATCTGGTTCCCCTTGCCGTACACCGTAAGCGGGTACCCTGCGACCGCCTGGACCACGAAGCGGTTGAGCACGGTCCCGAAAATCTCATCGTAATTGAAAAAAGGCAACAGACGCTCTTCCTCGGCGCACTCGTCGGTAAAAAGCCCGTAAACCGGCCCCTGCATGAGATCCGTCGCGCGAATCTTCCAGGTTCGAATGTAGAACCACAAAAGATCCGTGTCCATGATCTTCGTGGTGTGGTAGAGGCTGCTTGCCTGGCGGGGGTAAAGAAACTTGTGGCGCCGGCCCTTGTGCTCCACTTCGAGCCAGCCTTCTTCGATGTCCACATTGGGGGTTCCGTATTCGCCCATGGTCCCGATCTTCACGATCTGCGCCTGGGGACAAAACTCCTTCACCGCGAAGATGACATGCAGAGTGACCATGAGGTTGTTTTCCAGGGTGAGCGTGGCAGCCCGGCGATTGAGCATGGAATAGGGGGCTGCCGGTTGCTCCGCGTAGTGCATGATTCCGTCTGGCTCGAAGGCCCGGAACACTTCCTCCACAAAGCCCCAGTCCATGAGATCGCCGATGAACACATCCACCTGATGCCCCGAGACGGATTTCCACAGTTCAACCCGTTCGTGTAGATTGGGCACCTCAAAAAGGGGTTCCACGTTTTCTTCGCGGCACATGCGCCTGCGAAGGTAATTGTCAACGACCGCTACCTGGTGACCCCTTGCCGTAAGCTGCATGGCGGTGGGCCAGCCAAGATATCCATCTCCACCAAGAACCAGTATCCGCATGATATGAACCTCCTCTTTTTCTCCGTAAACAGGACGGGGTTAACTGCTGCGCATCCATGAATTCCCATAATTTCCCTCCCCAGCTCCAGCTTCTGCCCCGGGAAGTTCGACGAGAGGGTGGATAAACACTGATTAGTTCTGCGACGTAAAACGAAGCCGATTTCTCAATGGCCGTTCGGCCAGTAACGCTCCGCCGGATGGGCTTTCTCCTCCATGGGCTCCTCCAGGAGATTGTTGTCCAGGAGAAAGGCCAGCAGCTCTTCCTGACTCAAAGGCACTTCATTGCCTGAATGGTAAGGGTTTGTGACCTCCTTCGAAACCATGTTTGGATATTCGTAAATCGTGTGATGATAAAGACCCGTGAATGCGGGAATCACCACGAAGTAGCGCTCCAACTCCAAAGCCCTTCTGATTTCCTCCAGGTTCATCAACTCCTCGTACATCTTCTCCCCGGGCTTGGTTCCGATGTACATGATTTCGATCTCCTCGGGGCGATGTCCGTACAGAGGGGCGAGCTCCCGGATCATCACTTCGGCAAGGTCCTGGATGCGGATTGCGGGCATCTTCGTCACCAATACTTCGCCGCCTTTGGCAAGGTAGGCCGAATCGATCACGAGCCGCACCGCCTCCTTGATGCTCATGATAAAGCGGGTCATCCCGCGGTCCGTGATGCTTACAGGACCGCCCCTTCGAATCTGCTCACGAAAGATGGGGATGACCGATCCTCGGGACCCCAGCACATTCCCGAAACGGGTGGAACCAAACACAGGTCCGTTCCCTCGAAGCTTGCTGTTGGCCGCGGTCATGAGCCTCTCCCCCATGAGCTTTGAAGTTCCCATCACGTTCGTGGGGTTCACCGCCTTGTCCGAGCTTGTAAAGATGACGCGCTTGACTTGATTTTCACAAGCGGCGGAGACGATATTTTGCACGCCAATGATGTTCGTCTGAACCGCTTCGAAGGGGGAACGCTCGCAAAGAATCACGTGTTTGAAAGCGGCCGTGTGGAAGACCACATCCACCTCTTTCATGGCCCGGTGCATTTTATCCCGGTCCCTCACATCGGCAAGGAAGAAGCGGGCATTGTCCTTTTCGGAAAACCTCTGTTCAAGGAAAAACAGCTCGCTTTCGTTGTTGTCTATTCCGATCAGCTCCGCCAGAACATCCAGCTCCAGGAATTGCCGCACCAATTCCCGCCCCACTGTACCGCAGGCTCCGGTGACCAGGACCCTTCGGTTGGCAAAGAACTCCATCACCACTGAATTTTCCATAGATCCACCCTGGTTCATAGAAATTTCTACTTCCTATTTCCTGAGAGCCTACCCTGGTTTCGGAGGAACCAGAGAAAGGTCTCTTTGAGCCCCATAGCCAAATCATATTTTGGCTGAAAACCGAGCAATCGCCTAGCCTTGGATATATCCGAGTAATTTCTTTTGACTTCGCCCTTCCGCTCTTTTTCATACAGAATCTTGCTTTCACGCCCCAAATGCGCTTTCGCCAGGCAATTCAGTTCCTCAGCCACCTCCACAACGGTGTGCTCCCGGTGGGTTGCTATTTGAAAGGTTTCTCCTCCTATGCCTGGCTGCTTTACAGCCAGGAGAATCGCGTCAATGAGATCCTCCACATAAATGAAATCGCGTGTCTGTGTCCCATCTCCGTATATGGGCAGGGGTTCATCGGCCAGGATGTGCTTGATGAACTTGGCAACCACGCTTCCCTTATGGGTGGAATAAGGCCCGTAGACGTTTCCGAACCTCAGGACGACAGTCTCCAGGCCAAAGGAGCCGTGAAAGGCGCTGCAGTACCCTTCCCCTGCCAGTTTGCTCGCGCCGTAAGGAGAAATGGGATGGGGAACCATCTCTTCATGAATCGGCGGCTCTTGTTCTCCCAGGGGAGCGCCGGAAGAGGCGAATACGAAGCGCCTCACACCATTTCGCCTGGCAGCTTCCAGGTAATTGAGTGTGCCCATGACGTTGGCCTCGCAGTCACCGCGTGGATCTTCAATGGAGGGTATGACTCCCGTATTGGCTGCCAGGTGAATGACCACATCGATTCCTTTGCAGGCAAGGAACGCAAATTTGCCATCCCGGATATCCGCCACCGCCAACCCCAGCGCATGGACCGGGGACTCCCCGATCCCACCTTTCCCAATCTGAACGAAGTCCCCGACCATCGCCAAATCTTCTCGGGTTCCTACAGAGAGATTATCCACGACGCGGGTTTTATAGCCCGCCTCCATCTGCAACAGGTGACGGATAAGGTTCACCCCGATAAAACCGCACCCCCCTGTGACCAAGAAGTTCATTCGCTATGCTGCGCTACTAGCCTTTGTTGTGCCTGCGAGAGCATCAATAGGCTCCTTTTCTCTTTGCCATGCTCAAAACCGTCTTGAAAATCAATTTTATATCGAGCCACAGGGAACAATTCAGAACATACCAACGGTCAAGCTCCACGCGTTGGTCATAGTCCTGGATGTCGCTTCTTTTCCCAGCCTGCCATGGGCCTGTAATCCCGGGTTTTGTAGCGCAATAGGTGAGGGCCGTATCTCTGTAATACTTTTCAAGTTCCTCAGGAACCACCGGCCGGGCACCAACAACGCTCATTTGACCAGCAAGTACGTTTAGAAACTGGGGGAGTTCGTCGAGACTTGTTTTCCTCAGGACCCTGCCGATCTTTGTCACCCTTGGATCGTTTTTGAGTTTGTAAAAGCGTTCCCATTCTTCTCCAAGTGCAGGGTCTTTCTCTAAAAGCTCCTTGAGTCTTCTATCTGCGTCCACATGCATTGTTCTAAATTTCAAGCACTTGAATATTCGCCCAAATTCCATGACCCTCGGATGGGAGTAAAATATAGGACCACCATCTTCCAGCTTAATGAGGAGTATGACCATTAACCAGACCGGCAACGTGAAAATGATGACGAGAAGGGAGAAAACGATATCAAACGCTCGCTTCCATCCGGAAAAGAGATTCAAATCAAGGAGGTGCAGTTCACCCAACTGGTGCATCTTCGCCTTTTGAATGCCAAGCGTAAATAGGTCCGGCACCAAAAAAATACCAACCCCTTTTGTTCCCAAATCCCACACCAACTGCCTGATTTTCATCTCTGCGCGTGCCGGGAGGGCGATAAAAACTATGTCGATACGTTTCGACAAGGAGAAGCCAGGGCAGGATTCGATCGGCCCCAGTACAGGACCAAGCGCTATTTCCGAGCCCTTCACAATCTCCCCCTCTTGGAGTTTGTCATCAAAAAAGCCAAGGAGTCTGATGCCCATCCACTTGTTATCAGCCAAGTACTTGGCAACCATTTTACCGGCTTCACCTGCGCCGACAATGACTGCTCTTCTTTTGTTGTAATCCTTGGTCCGGTAATACATCAGGATTGTCCTGAGGCCTATCCTTTCAGCAGCTAATGCCACGAAAACGAGCAAAGACCAGAGGAGGAATTCAGGGCTTCGGAATAGGCAAAGCGGCCAAAGTACGGCTAGCTGGTCTTTGTTGCTCAGTAAGAGCACGATGACGTTGAAAACGACGAGCACGCAAACCCATGCAAGAAACAGAGCTTTAATTTGGTTTCCAACAGAAACGCCCCTCCAAGATTTATATAAGTGGGAAAGGGAAAATATTACGGCAACTAACAGACTCCCGTAAATAGCGAGCACCTTCATCAACTGAGTCGAGCCAAGTATTTTTTCTGTAATCCATGTTATGAACAAGAGAATTGCGATATCAAGCACCCTTTGACCGATATTGAAAAACATTGCATGCCTTCTAAGCAGATTCACAACATCACCTCCTAGGTTAAAAGGATGTTGATTTAGCTACGAATTCCAGAATGTCTAAAACAAAATAATATAATATAATATTAAATGTCGCTTTCTGATGCCTCATGTTCAAGTTAATTATTCGGCTATTGAAGTTTTTTAAGTGCGTTGTCGTATATTTTGTCAATTTTCTTGATTTCTTCAGCTAGGTAGAAACCGCGGGGGTTTTCAAGAATTCCTTTGATGTCAACGATTCCTTCAAGTGCTCCACGGTTGGCCCTCAGGTACCGAATCAGCGAGTTTAGCCGTTCCCGGCATACGTCAACACGTGTATTAAGAAGGCGGACGTTCTCCGCCCTTTTCATACGGTCCTTTAGCACCATGTAGTCGTAAACTTTCTTGGTGTAATCGAACGCCAACGCCGTCTTTGAGATACGGGCCAGATCATCGCTTCCGCGTGCCAGACGTTTGGCCTCCATCAATGCATCTTCGCATGTCTGAATGATGTAGGGGTTGAGGACATGGATGATGTTGTCCGCGCCTCCCGGGAAATGATGGCTCGTGCTTGCCATCGCTTTTTCCAGCGTCTGGTGGAACAAGCGCATCGGTCTTGCGGCTTCCATACCGTAAAGATCAATGCAGAGGTCCTGCCATAATCGGTTCAGGTCGGTATCTGCATTCCAGAGGAGAGCTAGTGCTGTGTAATAGTTGGGAAGAAGCGCCCAATGCGTTGCTGCCGAATACTGGCTGAAAAGGCCAGCGATGCCTAGGCTCTTGAAGAACTTGATGTTCTGTGTCAGTGACTTTACGATTGGCCACTGCATGCCAAGCCAGTTGACTTTATAGTAATACTCGTAGATGTAAAGCCGAGAGCAACGTTTTTTCCATTCCCTGAGAAGCTCCACAAAGCGCCTATTAGGGGGACAAGTGGGGTCCGCAATGGGGTGAGCTTGGCATTCGGCGAAATGCGCCAGGATAATTGCCAGGTTCGGGTGCAGCAAAATGCTAGAATCCTTGGGCGGGGCGGTGTAGGGACCGTAAGCGCCCCCCAGGATGATGACGTCGGGGTGGCTCTTGGCCACCTGCTCGGTGACCTCGTTGTAGAAGATGAGAATACGCCTGCTGAATCGTCCCATACGGTCGCGAGTTGGTTCATCCAGGCGCATACAGGCGTCGCACTCACAGAAGCCCTGCCTGTCATTCGGGGACAGAGCCACCATCTTGATGGACGGATCGTCATCAAGGGCGGCCGAGATGTTTCGCGCGACTTCCCGGACAACGTGTGGATTGGAAGTGCAAATTTGGTTGCCATAGGTCAACCCGAGGCGAGGGCCGAAGCGGGGGTTGAACTTCCTGCGGACGCCGCCGATCAAGGGGTAATACTCTGGATGCTCGTCGTAGTAAACCTCCGGGTCCAGGAAAACACCAAAGGTGTGGAAGATCTTTGTTTTGAAAAGGGGGACAGGCGACCGGCCGTTCTTGTGGTTCAGATCCGGTGCCAAATTTGAACCGTTGAAGGTCGCCCAAGGATTGCTTCCCACGAACCGCACATGAAAATCGGGGATTTCGTGGTGGTCCAGCGGAGATATCAATAGAGCTCCTTGGTCAACGCGGACCTTCCCATCGCTAGCAAGTGGACATCGCACCAGCCCGAGATCCCCAGGGGCGTACCAGCGTAAGCCCAACGCCCAGTTTAAGAACCGATAGATCCCGTAAAGAGTTCCAGTGTCAGTGACACCTGCGATAACGAGGTTGGAGTCCCAGGTCTTTATGATAAATCCCTCTTCTCCTAGGTTGCGCCACCCCTCCGAAGGAAGCAGCGCCAGGCCTGCACGGCCCAGTGCAATGGCACCCGTGAGGGGAGCGTCCCCCTGGTGGCGGATGGACTGTAACGTCAAGCCTGTCTGAAGCCGGCAGTAGGAAGCAAGCTCCCGGGCCGCGAACTCTTCGGTTGGGCTCGGCGTGGTTGCTAAGGCGATCCGGTTGACCCGGATAATTTGGTTCGTGTCCACCGCGGCCGGCATGGCCGGATCCGCGGCCCAGAAGAGAAGTACAAGCATGATGCCAATGAAAGTGCTTTTCATAAATTCTGGTACCCCCGGATGCGTTGACCTTTCACCAAGCTGAAGAGCCCCATGAGAATCCCTGCATTTGCGACCACGAAAGACCCGAGCGTGCTTGCCACGGGAAGAGGCTTGCGACACATGACTGAAATCCCTCCAGCGAGGGCGCCAAGGTAGGCCAAGATCTGGAGCAAAAAGGCCGCCGTGTAGACTGGCGCTTCATTTCGGAGGGCAATGGAGCTCAGCATCAAAACGATTAGAAGCACAGGGCTCAACCACCGGAGCACCTTGTGCAGCATCAGCGAAATAGCCATTTTCGGAAATTTCCTGGGATTTAACAAGGACTTTCGGCGCAAGAGACCTGTGAAATTGCGGAGGGTGATCCTGCGCCGCACATTCAATTCACTTTGGTAGCTCTTTGCGGACCAATCGTCGTAAACGATGGCGCCAGGTTCGAACACCGTTCGGTAGCCTTGTAGGGCCAGATCGAGAGGGATGATAAAGTCATCCCCGGTATCCGGGTCGAGAGGTTTGAAAACCGCCTTTCGCACTGCGAATGCGGATCCGAACAAGGAAGCCAGCACGCCGAATCTTGACTCGGCTACCCGGATCAAGTTTTCGAACCGTCCGTACGTTCCCTGGGAGCCCGATGTGTCCCAACTCGGTTTGCGGAAAATAACATTCACCCCAACGCAGCCCACTTTAGAATCAAAGAAATGGGGTACGATTTTCTCGAGGGCGGTGGGATCGATGCTTGAATCAAGGTCGGTAAAAAATAGAATCTCATTAACGGCCTGCAAAACTCCGGCATTCTGTGCCATGCTCTTACCAACATTCGTCGGCAAAGCCAGGGCCCTGACGCGGCTGTCCTTTACCTCGCTCACAATTTCCATCGTCCGATCGGTTGACCCGTCAGAGACCACGATAATTTCTAAAAGCTCCTTAGGATAATCGAGGGATAAGAGATTTTTGAGTTTGCCGAGGATCTTGCCTTCACCGTTGTAAACAGGCAGAATGACCGATACTTTGGGGTTCGTGACGGTCGGACACGGTTTTCGACTGCCTCCATTTGCCCTAGCCCAGAAGATGGCGAATGAAATCATGGCGACCGGATAGAGGCACCATGTGGCAGAAAAGCATATGGCACATAGCCAGAAGACCATTTGCAGCAGCAAGAAAGTCATTGCGTAAGGATTGTTCTACAGACCTAGGCGATTATGGAGAAACGACTCTCTGGCCCGACGTGGAGCCTTGATTGAAGAGGCCAAGAGGGACTCGTAATAGGGTACCATGATGTTCCGGACAATGTGGTTGTAATCGTTTTGCGCCACAGAAGTACGCGCATTACCCGCACAAGTTTCAAAAAGGATTGGATTCGTGATCAGCCGGAGAATTCCTCTGGCGTATCCATTGGGGCTGTCATCGGTCACAACGCCGTTATGACCGTCTGCTACGAAATCGAGATTTCCAGGAGTGGCAGTGGCAACGACTGGCAGGCCGGTCGCAAGGAACTCAATGGTTTTAATGGGGGGCTGGTTCCGGTACTGCACAGCATCGACAACATAAGAGAGGCCAACGTCGGCGGCCTGGACAAGTTCCGGGACCTTGTCGAAATCCACATAACCCGTGAAGATGACCTTGTTCGAAATTCCAACATTCCTGCAGTAATGGACGAGGTTCTCGAAGTCGGGCCCCCCCCCGACCATCACGAGCTTAAGAGAAGGATCGTGGTCAAGGGCAATGTTGAATGCGTCTATCATTCGTTTGAGTTTCCGAGGAAAATGGAAATTTCCTACGTAAACCATGCACTTCTCGTGTTCACGGATCTCCAACTCTTTTCGCTTGGACAAGTAAATGCTCCGGTCCGGCTTGAACATCTCGAAGTCCGCTCCTAGAGGAACAATTTGGATATTCTTGCGATCAGCGAAAAGAGAATCCGCAACCCGGTCACTAAGGACGATGACGTTTCTATATAGTTTCCTTTGGATTTTAAGGATGAATCTTGAAATCAGATCGAACACTGGGTTGGCTACGGCCGTTGCCCTAATATCAAGCACCTTAATCCCAGGGGTAGAGGAAAAGGGAATAGGATAGATAAAAACTCCTAAATTTGGAAATGCCAACATATGGAGAATGTCAATCTTCTCTCTGAACCGGGAATATGCTAGCAGTTTAAAACCCAGAAAGGCAAAAAAAGTAGGATATATTGAAATAGACCGGTCTATATTCGAGGAAATACGATAAACCTTGATGCCATCAATCAATTCAAATTCTGGAGCAGAATCGTTTTTGTTCTTCGCTGAAATAACGGTCACATCAATTCCGGATCTCTTTAAACACATGGCATAATAATTAAAGGCAGTTGAAAATCTTGAGGGAAACCTTCTATGTAAGAAAAAACAAATCCTCATATTGAAAACTTATGGTTTCCACAACTTGAGGTCAATATTCAACAAACCTTCCAATTTCATGATATCGTCAGTATAATTTGCATACAAACGATGCCTTATTTCGTTATCAAGAACAGGTCTTTCAAACTCATCATTCAAATTCATTTTAACCAGTTTTCGCCTCAGTCTACGAGCAGTATTTTGTGCAAAAAATCTTTTTATGAAAACCTTAAAGGCATTTTCTCCAGTCACAAAACGCATGAGTAGAGGAAATTTAGGAGAGGACGCCTTATTGATAAACGAGGCTTTTTCATCAACTTCAATTTTAGAAACTCCTAAGAAACGAAACAATTCATCCAATGTGCTTTGTTTCGCTCCTCTGTAATGTTCGCTGATTATAATTTGGAAGTTATGTCTAGGAAAATACTTCAACCACTCCGTCAATTGTTCGTAGTAAAGACCGTCATTGAAGTAAGTGAACCATTTGTCAGAATTATTTCTAAACCTTTTTTGTTCCAACTCCAAGGCCCTCGCAAACGATTCCGTCTCAATTAGAAGGCGTTTAACGTGCAGATAGTGTGACCATGCACGTTCTACTGGATTCCTAAAAATCAGAGCGAACCTAATTTTTTGAGGGTCAAAATGTTCTAGTAGCCTTGGTATTATCTTCTGCGGGCGATGAAAATAGAAAGGAGTCGCCTCACCCCGAATCTTATATGCATTTGCTTCGTTAAAATGATTTTTGATATATATTTTAATTCCTTGAGAATAGTAAGCATCTATAGAGAAGAAATGCGTTTCCTTCTCTTTACTCAAATATATTTCGGGGTGGTTTTTTAAATCGTGATACAGAGATGTTGTACCGCATTTTGCCGCGCCAAGTATAAAAAAATTCGGGAGAGAACTTTCTGGCATTGTGAGGCCTCCTTTGGAATGCGTTAGAATTGACTTCGAATCGGCCTGACAATTTTGTATCGTCTTATAATATCAATTGCAAAACCGTATTTTCGTAATGACAGCAAATAACAAAGAAAAAACCAAAATATAAAGTTCGTCTCTAACGTAGTTAACCCCAAATGAATAAGAAAGATGAGCCATGACAACAAAAAAGTGTTATTGGGATCTTGTGCTTTTCGGTAATTGATAGCATTTATAGTGGCGGTAATTATGATAACGACAAGAAGAGAAAATCCAATAAGGCCAGTTTCGCATAGATAGAGTATAAAAATCGAACCTCCTCCACTCATGGAAAAATTCTGCCAGTTTGACACCTTCTCCTTGCCAGACTTATCCATCATTGCAGCCACACGAAGGACTTCTGCCTCTGCAATTTGTAGAAACGATCCGTAACCAATTCCGAAAACAGGATTGTCTTTGAATAAATTAACGGCAGCTAGCCAATCAAGCAACCTGTAATTAAGGGATGTACTGAGTGTTCTCGTGAGATATTTGTCCTTGATGGTGCCGAGATTATAGGTGGTGATTGCAGAGGCGAGCAGCAAAATCGCAATGAGAATTACCCCTTTTTTAATTAAAGAACCCTTTCTTAGGATGAAATAGAGGGAAAAGACAAGAAGAAAAGATAAAAGGGCTGCTCTTGAAACTGAAAGGACTATGACGAGAATCGAAAGCAGAATGCCGAGGTGGAAAGAAAATCTATACTTACGGTCAAAATCCTTTAGATATAGGAAAGAACCTAAATAGAGAGGTAAGCTTGTGGTAAAAAATGCAGGATGAGAGCCACCAATTCCCAGCAATCTTAACCCGAAAGACGCCTTTACTGAGACAAAGTGCGGTGAGGTTAAGAAAGTTAAAAGGATAATAGAATAGTATACGGAGCAACCCCAGAAAAAGCATTTTAAAATTGTTTTTAGGCTAAATCTGTAATTGATGCGGTAGAAGTAATTGATGAGGAAAGGAACAAGGATATAAAAAAAAAGTAATTTTAAATTTCTGAGTTCAATAGAAGATAACATCCAAAGTATTACATGTGCAATGATATATAAAAAAAATAAGTATATAAGTATATATTGTCTTTTAAAGAAAATGTATTCATGTATGCAATATAAGTGAGTTAAAAGCATGGTAGATACAAAAAGAAATAGCAATAATAGCTCAAGAAAATAACTACCATGGACTCTCGATGTTGTAAATGGTACGAAAAATGTTAAAATATATACTGATTTTTTGGGACAATGAAGTGAATACATGGCCAAAAAAAATGCAATTAATGCCGTAATTATAAATTGCATATAATATAGTTAAATGAATGGACGATGTAATAGTGGACGAAGAAACTGTTCTGTATGGTATATGATTGCGCGGGTTATCTTAGTAAATTTGATTGTTATTTTGCAAAGTGAAAATCTTCATGTTGTCGTTATCAAAATGAAGATTGAAAAAGCATTGCATTCTCAACGTTTCGATCAGTGCACGAACACCGGTAAGTATCCAGTTGTTTTGCCGAATTTTGATTTTATGTAAATCAATGTTGCGATATTCCAGAGTGAAAGGCTTAGCATGGCTGCTAATGCAGGGCCATTGATGCCGAAGCTTCGTATGAGAAGGAGATTGAGCCCGATATTGGTCATTGCGGCGACAAGCATGATGTTTCTAAACACAATCTGATTGCCCGTCATGTTCATGAACAAGCCGGTGGACCCGGAAACGGCGTTTACAAACTGGCCCACTATCAGGAGCACAAGGGCTGGGTAGGCAATCACAAAAGGCTGCCCGAACATGATCTTGAGGACCGGTTTACCCAAGAAAAGGAATCCAAGTAGTATGGGCGTTGTAGTCCAAAAAATGAGCTTGGCCGATTTCTTAGCCACGTAAAATAGCTCGTCTATGTTGCCAGAGTGATAAAGCTCTGAAAACTTAGGACCAGCCATGGAATTTATGGCCTGAAGGATGAACGTTGTCAAAGTGGCGAGTTTGACGGCAATGGCAAAGTAGCCTACCTCTGCCTCGGTTCGAAACATGCCCAGCATGATCACTCCGGTCTGACCGATAATAAATGTCATGGTTTCGGCCAGGAGCATGGGCAAAGAGATGGCAAGAATGGCTCGGCTGGATATGGGATGGATCTGCTCATTGGGCCGCATTCGCTTTCTGAATGCGTTTTCCATAATGACGCAACCCAAGACCCCCGTAAACGCAAAGCCGCCAAGCAAGGCATAGATTGGTACATTCTGGCTGGTGAGGAAAATACCCAGCAGGACTAAAAGAGTGAGATTAAGTCCCTGAGGCAAGAGTTGCATGAGTGCGAACAAGCGGATCAGCCTTAATCCCCGCACAGCCTGTGTGTTCAAAAGCATCAGGGACTTGAAGACCACAAATACGGCAGCCAGGGCAAAGTAGAAGGACAGGTGGGGCTTGCTAAAGACTTTATCTGCAATGAACCTAGCCCCAAAAAAGAACAGGGTTCCGGTGAGCAGGGAGACACCGATAACCAGGTATTGGGTCTTGCGGTATAGCTTGAAAGCTGAAGTGTGCGAGTATTTAACCAGATGCTCCGGGATGAGGCGGAGAATGGAAGTGTTGGTTCCCAGGACCGTGAATGTGGTGGCTAGCAAGAGAAAGGAAGTGAGCACAGCCACGATGCCCATGACCTCGGCCCCATAAAAGCGCGCGATGATGATGCTGGATATCAGGCCCAGGATTGTTGCAAGAACCCGGGCTGAAAGGGCATAGGCCGAGCCGGTTAATATCTCGGAGAATTTCTGGTCCGAAGTCAGGTTTTTGATCTTACGCTTGATGAGATCGATAGGGCTCATAAAGCGGGGCCTGATCTTGAAACGCTTCGCATGGTTTGTTTTTTATAGTTGGAACACTGTTGTCCAAAATCGATAAAAAGGAGCTTCTGAAGTGTAACAATGAGGAGGTAATACAAGGCACATCCTGATTATAACAGCGTTTCGAAAACACCGTTTGGGTCAATTGGTCAATTGGTTGATTGGGTAAATGGGAAACATCTTTACCCGTGAGGGCGCAAGGCGCGAGGGCGCGAGCGCGTGAAGACCGTTTGGGCAAATGGTAATTGCGTTCTGGGCCGTTCCAATTCCGGGCTCCTGAGATTTCACGGGTGCATTCCCTGTTTGTCCTCATGCGCCATCTCATGTTCCCCCTCCCCTTGCCCCTCCCACGAGGGGAGGGGAAGCACTGGGAATGGCAAGAGTCTCCTCCCCCTTGATGGGGGAGGATGGGTGGGGGTGGTCGTCTGGATTTTCTAAAGCAATTTTTGAGACATGACACCAGGCCAGTCAGAACTCAGATGCTGAAATCCGGCTGTAGAAACAGGGAATGCACCCGATTTCACGGGGATAAGATCTGCCTTTCCCGCAGGATTTCAAGGACCATCTCGGCTGCTTCCATGGGCCCGATGCGATCGGAATGGATCACGAGTTCGGGGTTTTCGGGCGCCTCGTAGGGAGCGGAGATACCGGTAAATTCCTTGATGATACCGGCCTTGGCTTTCTCGTAGAGGCCTTTGGGGTCGCGCACGGCACAGACGTCCGTGGGGCAATCTACAAAGAGCTCAAAGAAGCGGTCCGTCCCTACGAGATCTCTGACCCTGTCCCTATCCTTTCTGTAAGGGGAGATAAACGCTGTCATGGCAATGATCCCCGCATCGACGAAGAGTTTTGTCATTTCCCCGATCCGGCGGATGTTCTCCTCACGGTCTTTTTCCGAAAAGCCCAGGTCGGAGTTGAGCCCGTGACGGACATTGTCACCGTCGAACACGTACGTGGAGCAATTCATGTCGTGCAGGAATTCTTCCAGGTGGTTGGCGATGGTCGACTTACCGGATGCGGAGAGGCCGGTAAACCAGACGACAGCGCCCTTATGGCCGTGGAGCCGCTCGCGGTCCTGGCGGTTCACGGATCTGTCGAACCAGGTCAGGTTCTTGGCTTTAGCAAATCCAGGGTCGGATTGATTCATGTTGGTTTATCCTCCTTGGTTTCTTTTTAGTCAATTGGTTAAATAGAGAAATGGTTAAATGAGTCCCTTAAATTTGCTTAACCTGCTTAATTGCCTCATTGTTTCAGGCTTCGATGCGTCGACGACACAACCCGATCCGCCACGATAGAAAGGCTGGCGGTTTGCAGGAAAGAGTGATGGGTCATTGGTCATGGCCAATGGGTTTCGAGTTTTGTTTAGCAACGTACCTCAAGCTTCCACCTGTCTCCTCGTATCTCCGTTCACAGCCCGAACATTTCAGATCGTCACCCAAACGCTCACCACATTCGCAAGCATAGCCAATTACCTTGCCTGGGTTCCCCACGACCAGCGCATGATCCGGTACGTTTTTAGTGACTACAGTGCCGGCGCCTATAAAGCAGTAACGACCTAACTTGTTGCCGCATACGATTGTAGCGTTTGCGCCGATGGACGCTCCTCTTTTCACGATTGTGGGCCTGGCTTGGTCCATCTTCCTCATCTCGGCGCGGGGGTTGTAAACATTGGTGAAGACCATGGAGGGTCCGCAGAAGACGCCGTCTTCCAGGGTTACTCCTTTGTAGACAGACACATTGTTCTGTATTTTACAGTTGTTACCGATGGTCACATCAGGACCGATAACCACGTTTTGACCGATGTTGCACTTTTCACCGATTTTTGATCCGGAGAGGACGTGAGAGAAGTGCCAGATTTTTGTGCCTGCGCCAATCTCGACATGATCATCGATGACAGCCGATGGATGGGCGAAATATGAGCCCGGTGAAGAGGGAACGGAGCGAGAAACTGAAGGCACTGGGTCAGGTGCCTTGAGGGCATAGGTTGACTGCTCCGCATTCGTCGGGAATTCGACAGGGAAAGCAGCGCTCAGAGAAATCTTGAGGCCATTGTGGTCCAGCGAGCGCTGGGAGGCGTTGAGGATTTTCAGGACGCGGAGGCCCTCATGACCATCGGTGATCGGTCTCTGGCCGTTTGACATGCACTGGAGGAACTGTTCGCACTCAAGACGGAGGGGCTCAGACTGGGGGATTTCCAATCTTTGCGGCGCTGCCTTCGCCGGCACAGGAATGTTGTTCTGCCACCTGATCTCGTGGGGATAAACCAGCAACTTGTCAGTCCACGGCTGAGTGTCGTCGAACACAGCCATTTTCTTTTCACCGACCACGATGAGTTGCTGAACTTTGAAAGGATGGAGCCAAGACACAAAAATATGGGCTCGAAGGCCGGCTGAGAACTCCAGGTGCGTCGTGGTCACGTCAGCTATCTTCTTGTGGAGATAATTCCCTCCCGTAGTCATGACGGTTTCCGGCTCTTCCCCTGCCAAGGATAAAATCATGGAGATATCATGGGGGGCAAAGGACCAGAGGATGTTTTCCTCACGACGGATCTTGCCTAAGTTAAGCCTGTGGGAGTAAATATAATTGATTCGGCCAAGTTCGCCGCTTGAAGCCAGTTCCTTGAGCCGGGTAAAGGCAGGGTGGTACTGAAGAAGGTGGCCAACCATTAAAACAAGGTCCCTCTCCCGGGATGTTGAAATGAGCTCCTTCCCTTCCTCTTCGCGCAGAACCAGGGGCTTTTCCACATAGACATGCTTGCCGGCAAGAAGCGCTTCCCGGGCTATGGTGTAATGGGTCTCTGCGGGTGTCGCGATGACCAACCCCTGAATGTCATCTCTGGAGAGGACGTCATTAAGGGCGAAGCAGGTCTCCACCTCCGGATATTGCTGTTTGAAACTGGAAAGCACGGTCTCGTTCTTGTCACAGATGAGCTTCAAAGCGCCAAGCTGGTGGTAGTTGCGCACGAGGTTCTTGCCCCAGTAGCCGCTTCCAATTACAGCTACGCTTCGGTCATCTGGATCGGATGAGAAGTTATGTGTCATGAAAATTACTCCCTTCGGGGTTAGCAACTCTCTTTGATCAGGCTGCCACGGATTTTCCCGGCCTTGTTGCGGGCTTCGGCTAGTTCGTCCAGACGTTCGCAAGCACCATCAGAGACATATAGACCTACAACCCGTCACCAATGATTTGGGCGATTCGCTCCTGCTCTTGGATCGCCAGGTAAGGATGCATGGGGAGGCTAAAGATTCGGCTGGCGCAGTCTTCGCTGACCGGGAAGTTCCCATGTTTATAACCGAGTCCGGAAAAAGCTTCCTGGAGGTGAAGCGGCTTAGGGTAATAGACGGCTGTGGGGACTCCCGCATCCTTCAGTCTCGCTTGTAGCGAAGAACGGCGCTTTTCGTCCTCGGCGAGAATAGAGTATTGGGCCCAGGCGGATTTTAGCCCGCTTGGCAGGGAAGGGGGAATTGGTGATAGGTACCTGGAAAATAAATTCGTGTAGTGCCGAGCCACTTCCTGGCGCAGTTCGATCTCTTCAAAGAAGATCTCGAATTTGGCCAGAAGGATCGCGGCCTGGAGCGTATCCATCCGGCCGTTGATTCCAACCCGGACGTTGTCGTACTTGTTGCTACCTTGCCCATGAACTCGAAGTGAGCGCATGATTTTTGCCAACTCGTCATTGTCCGTAAAGCACATGCCGCCGTCCCCATAGCAACCCAAAGGCTTTGCGGGAAAGAAGGAAGTGCAGGCGACATCGGCAAGGGCGCAGGCTTTCTTTCCATTGTATTCAGCTCCAAAGGATTGGGCGGCGTCTTCGATAACGAAGAGGCCGTTTTCCTGCGCGAAGGTATTGATTCGGTCATAGTCGGCGGGAAGCCCGAACAAGTCCACCGCGATGATGCCGCGGCAGGTCAAAGGTGAAGGGTTATTGGTCATAGGTAATGGGTGTGAGGCCGAATCCTTGTTTTTCACTGCAGTAAGAGCTAGGCTCAAACGACCAGGGTCGATGTTGAAGGTCTTGGGGTCAATATCGACAAAGATGGGAGTGGCACCCAGGAGGCTTATGACTTCTGCGGTAGCAATGAACGTAAACGGCGTTGTGAAAACAGCATCTCCGGGACCGACCTTGTAAGCCATCAGGGCAAGGAGAAGGGCGTCCGTGCCCGAGGCACACGAGACACCGTGCTTCGTTCCAACAAAAGAAGCGAGTTTCTCTTCGAGCTGCTTGATCTCAGGGCCCATGATGTAATTGCCGTGGCCAAGGACTGCCTGGATGTTGGAATTGATTTTGTCGCGAATACGTTGCTGTTGGGCTGCTAAGTCGATGAATTGCATAGGAACTCTCTTACAAACTCGTGAAGGCGCAAAGGGGGGCGTACCTTTTGGGTTAAATGGCTGATTGGTTGAATGGTCGAGAACAGCGTTTGGGTTAATTGGTTGATTAGGTAAATGGGGAAGACCTTCGGTAGGCTCCCGAGATTTCACGGGGATAAGATCTGCCTTTCCCGCAGGATTTCAAGGACCATCTCGGCTGCTTCCATCGGACCGATGCGATCGCTGTGGAGCACGAGTTCGGGGTTTTCCGGCGCCTCGTAGGGAGCGGAGATACCGGTAAATTCCTTTACGATGCCGGCCTTGGCTTTCTCGTAGAGGCCTTTGGGGTCGCGCACGGCACACACGTCCGTGGGGCAATCCACAAAGACCTCAAAGAAGCGGTCCGTCCCTACGAGATCTCTGACCCTGTCCCTATCCTTTCTGTATGGGGAGATAAAGGCTGTCATGGCGATGATCCCCGCATCGACGAAGAGCTTTGTCATTTCGCCGATTCGGCGGATGTTCTCCTCACGGTCTTTTTCAGAAAAACCCAGGTCGGAGTTGAGCCCGTGACGGACATTGTCCCCGTCGAACACGTAAGTGGAGCAATTCATGTCGTGCAGGAATTCTTCCAGGTGATTGGCGATGGTCGACTTACCGGATGCGGAGAGGCCGGTAAACCAGACGACGGCGCCCTTATGGCCGTGGAGCCGCTCGCGGTCCTCGCGGTTCACGGATCTATATCAAACCAGGCGAGATTCTTCGCTTTGGAAAGTTCAGGGTTGGGTTGATTCATGTTGGGTTGCTCTTGGTTGATTGGTTGATTGGTGAATTGGTTGATTAGGTAATTGGTCAATTGGTCAATTGGTTGAATGGTTGAATTGGAACACCTTTGATCGTGAGGGCGTAAGGCGCGAGGGCGCGAGGCGTCAAAACTTTTTGGGTCAAATCGGGAACACCGTTTAAGTCAAATAGTCGCATAGAAAAACGGTCGAATGGAAAAAATCTTAGGTCGCGCAAAGGGCACCGGGTTACCCGCAAGGTCAGCCATTCGACAAACACGAAAAAAGCGGGAAATGCAATACCAAAACGATGGTATTCGACGAGAGCTTGAAAGCAGATGTTGAGTTTCCGGCCTCACCCAGTCATGCGGGCTGCTTTGTTTCCCTTCGATTGGGCTAATCCCCCCAAACTCTCGGCGGTTATCTCATAACTTAGCAAGCTTTGGAGGGAGGCCTTTTCCGTTGCATCTAGGAGTTCTATTCCGACAATCTTCCCATCAGAAACCACTTCAATCGAGGTACTCAATCGCTTCCCCTATCGCTTGTAGGATGGACGGCTTGCTGGTACCAACCACGCCATCGCGAAGGTGCTTGTGATATTGCTTCGTTTAACTCCAGCATATGCCCTGTAGGAAATCGCATGCGTATACGAAGGTTAACCCGATCAGGCGCTACTAATTCCTCCTCATACCGTTCGACATAGGCAACCTCCAACCTCCGAACAGCAGCTTCTAAATCACCCAAATATTTCAAAAGTGAATCGAGCCAGCATGCCGAAGTTGAGTCTCTATGTCATGTCGCAGCGCCAAGTAATGTTGATAATCATTCGCCCATTCGACGAAATCCTCGGAGTCTTCGGTCTTCCCTTTGCTAAATCTGTCGAAGAACTCCTCTGATTCAATGTTATACCGGCCCTCGAAAGCGCTCAGGCGTTTGGATATAGCCACAAGGGCATCAATCGGCGAATCATATTCTATCCTATGTTTTCGCATCCTTCCTTCCCCTTTTCACGGCCCAAATTTTTAAGGGTTGGGTCAATTGGGCCAAACCGTTTTAGTGAAATGGTCAAGAAAAGCGTTGAGTTAATTGGTTAGATAGAGAAATAGTTGAATGGGAACAGCCTTGGGTCAAATCAGGAACACCGCTTAAGTCAAATAGTCAAATGGAGAAATGGTTGAATAGGGTTAACACCGTCAATCGTGAGGGCGCAAGGCGCGAGGGCGTACGGGCGCTGCGCGCCGTTATCCCTTCACCGTTGTCCGTTCACCGAAACACCCCAAGGCAAGCTCTGGAAGCGTGATCAGCAAAAAGTCCCCAAACCCTCTTCAGTCCATCGAGAAATCACGAGAGAGGGAAGGGTGAACATCGTTTGGGTCAAATGTTTAAATGGTTGAGTGGTTAAATGGGGCACACCTTCGGTAGCCTCTGGAGATGTCACGGGGATAAGATTTGCCTTTCCCGCAGGATTTCAAGGACCATCTCGGCTGCTTCCATGGGTCCGATGCGATCGCTGTGGATGACCAGTTCGGGGTTTTCGGGCGCCTCGTAGGGTGCGGAGATGCCGGTAAATTCCTTTACGATGCCGGCCTTGGCTTTCTCGTAGAGGCCTTTGGGGTCGCGCACCGCACAGACGTCCGTGGGGCAATCCACAAAGACCTCAAAGAAGCGGTCCGTTCCTACGAGATTTCTGACCCTGTCCCTGTCTTTCCTGTAAGGGGAGATGAAGGCTGTCATGGCGATGATCCCCGCATCGACGAAGAGCTTTGTCATTTCGCCGATCCGGCGGATGTTCTCCTCACGGTCTTTTTCCGAAAAGCCCAGGTCGGAGTTGAGCCCGTGACGCACATTGTCACCGTCGAACACGTAGGTGGAGCAATTCATGTCGTGCAGGAATTCTTCCAGGTGGTTGGCGATGGTCGACTTGCCTGATGCGGAGAGCCCTGTAAACCAGACGACAGCGCCTTTGTGGCCGTGGAGCCTCTCACGGTCCTGGCGGTTCACGGATCTATCAAACCAGGTCAGGTTCTTCGCTTTGGAAAGTTCAGGGTTGGGTTGATTCATGTTGGGTTTCTCTTGGTTGATTGGTTGATTGGTGAATTGGTTGATTAGGTAATTGGTTGATTGGTCGAGAACAGCGTTTGGGTTAATTGGTTGAATGGTTAATTGGTCAATTAGTTGATTGGGAAAATAGGGTTAACATCGTCAATCGTGAGGGCGCAAGGCGCGGGGCGTCAAAACTTTTTGGGTCAAATCAGGAACACCGTTTAAGTCAAATAGTCACATAGAAAAACGGTCGAATGGAAAAAATCTTAGGTCGCGCAAAGGGCACCGGGTTACCCGCAAGGTCAGCCATTCGAGAAACACGGAAAAAGCGGGAAATGCAATACAAAAACGATGGTATTCGACGAGAGCTTGAAAGCAGATGTTGAGTTTCCGGCCTCACCCAGTCATGCGGGCTGCTTTGTTTCCCTTCGATTGGGCTAATCCCCCCAAGCTCTCCGCGCTTATCTCATAACTTAGCAAGCTTTGGAGGGAGACCTTTTCCGTTGCATCTAGGAGTTCTATTCCGACAATCTTTCCATCAGAACTGACGTCAATATTAATCCCGTCTGCTACCTCGATCACTCCCTCTGGTTGCACGACGCTGAGCTGTATATACACAGCGTCCACATCTTTATCATATGTAATCTTCATGTTACATCCTTCTTTTTTTCAAAGGATATGCGGTGATAATTAAGAAATCCTCCCCCTGTTCAAGGCCAACAACCTTGATGGGATGTTTAAATCTTGTTGCCACCCGGCATGTGAAGGTCACTCTGCGAGGCTCGGCCAACTCCTCCCTTTTGCCTTTTTTCACGACCGACTCAACATCCTCCTCAGATATACCGTAAAGTGCCATCCTCCTTTTGGCGTGTCTACTGTATATTAGCATAAGGGAAAAAATCGCTTAATCATGCCGTCCAAAATTGTATCTGGTCTGTTTCGTGGGTTTCTTTTCACAGTTGGGGTGCTCGATGGCAGGACCTCAAATAGGGCGCTGCGCGTCGTTTACAGTTCATTTAAGGAAGCCGGATAGAGCTCCGCCCCTTCCATTCCGGGGTCTGGTAGCACTTAAGCGTCTAAATATACTCTCGTTTCTCACAGAAAGGGGTCGATTGTGGTGTTGTGTCCCAGATGTTCCTTGGCGACTGGTAGCCTCGCCACCCCCACCCCGTATCAAATCAAGTACGGGGCGGGCTCTAAGCTCCCCAATTAACGCGCAGCGCGGGCGCTCCCGCAGCGCCAGCGCTTATGCGGCGTTTGCGCCGCGTGGAGGGAGGAAAATCTTGCCATTCCCAGTGCTTCCCCTCCTTTGGGATAGTCAGGGACAAGGGGAGTGACATGAAGGAGTTCGCCAACGTATTTCTGGGACACAATACTACGGCAGCCCTTTCAAGGCAGCGATATCCCGCTGTGAAGAGATCGCAGCCACTTGATCATCGCCCAGTTCGTGAACCAGCTCTCTGATTTGCCGCTGGATCTCTTCATACTCCGATACCTTCCTCTTCAGGAAGCGCAAGGTGACCTTCGCCTTCTCCTCCAGGCCGTGCGCTGTCAGCATGTACATGTACTTCTTCTTAGCCGTGGAGGATTTGAACCGGTTGACCTTGATGAATCCCTTTTTGGTCAACTGTGTAAGACAGAAGTTGAGCTTCCCAAGACTGATCCCCATTTTTTCGGCCATCTCGCGCT
>Ga0209164_1001290_pt1 | contig 33996 bp, 25 predicted proteins | sample MTBNYHSulfiMetaG_FD_187458 | JGI IMG/M metagenome (GOLD analysis project Ga0209164, IMG submission 187458) | Enrichment culture microbial communities from rom New York Harbor, USA that are MTBE-degrading - MTBE-NYH (New York Harbor Sulfidogenic)... | ecosystem: Environmental > Aquatic > Marine >... | reverse complement strand
GTGACCACGCCTGCTTGCAACAAAAAACCCGGCGAAGCAATAATATAACTACCTAAATCATTTAGTCACCCAGCAGGAGGCGAGGTGGTCGGGATTGCCGGCTTTTTGCTCCAGTTGCGGGATGTCCCTGCCGCAGCGGGCGATTCGCATGTGGCAGCGGGGATGAAAAGGGCAGCCGGTGGGCGGATTGACCGGGCTGGGCACCTCACCTTTCAAGACTATCCGCTCGCTTTTACGGCTAGGTATGGGTTTGGGGATCGCACTGAGCAGGGCCATGGTATAGGGATGCCGGGAGTTGGCGTAAAGCTCGTCGGCAGAGGCGTACTCGACGATTTTGCCCAGATACATCACCGCGACGTAATCGCTGATATGCTCCACTACCGCCAGGTCGTGGGCGATAAACAGATACGTCAGGGCCATTTCCTCCTGCAAATCCATGAGTAAATTGATAATCTGCGATTGGATGGAGACATCGAGGGCGCTGACCGGCTCGTCGCAGACGATAAATTTCGGATTAAGCGCCAAGGCGCGGGCAATGCCGATCCGCTGGCGCTGGCCGCCGGAAAATTCGTGCGGGTATCTACTGATATAACCGGCTGATAACCCGACCTTCTCCAGCAACTCTTCCACCCGCGCGCGCCTGGCGGAGCCTTGGGTTATTTTGTGCACCTTCAGCGATTCGCCGATGATATTACCGATGGTCATGCGTGGGTTGAGCGAGCCAAATGGGTCCTGAAAGATAAGCTGCATATTCCGCCTAAGCTGCCGCAGCTTGCGGCTGGTAAGCTCAAAGACATCCTGGCCGGCAAATCGCACCTTTCCCTGGGTCGCGGGAATCAGTTTTAAAATGGTCCTGCCGATAGTGGTCTTTCCGCAGCCGCTCTCGCCGACAAGTCCCAGGGTTTGGCCTGAAGCGATTTTGAAACTTACACCATCCACTGCCTTTACATAGCCGGCGGTTTTTTTCAAAAGCCCTTTCCGCAGGGGAAAGTAGGTCCTTAGCCCTTCAACTTCAAGCAGGTATTTACCATTATCAGTCATATTCCATCCCGATATTATTTTTCATTAATTTTGTCTTCATATCCCGGTGCATACCAGCAAGCGGCCCAGCGGTTCGGCTGGACTTCAAGAAGTCCCGGCTCAACTTGCTGACAACGTGGATCCGCATGTCCGATCGGGCAGCGGGGGTGAAACTTGCAGCCGGTGGGAAAATGCAGCGGATCCGGCACACTGCCGGGAATGACTTCCAACCGACGGCGCTTGCCGCCCAGTCTGGGCAGCGACCGCAGCAGACCCTGGGTATAGGGATGCAGCGGTTCGGCGAAAATATCTCTTACTGCCGCCTTTTCCGCGATTTTCGAGGCGTACATCACCGCTACGTCATCGGCGTTTTCCGCTACCACCGCCAGGTCGTGGGTTATCAGCATAATGCTCATTTGATTACGCTGTTGCAGTTCTTTGAGCAGATCCATTATCTGGGCCTGGATTGTCACGTCCAGGGCGGTGGTGGGCTCATCGGCGATCAAGACCGCAGGACTACAGCTCAGGGCCATGGCGATCATCACCCGCTGCCGCATGCCGCCGGACATTTGATGGGGGTACTGGCGCGCCCGCTGCTCTGGCTCGGCGATACCCACCAGGCGGAGCATTTCAATCGCATGCTCCCAAGCGGGCCTGCCTTTCAACCGCTGATGCAGCTTTATCACCTCGACGATCTGCTCGCCCAGGGTATAAATCGGGTTCAAGCTGGTCATCGGCTCCTGAAAAATCATCGCGATATCGTTTCCGCGGATATTCCGCATCTGGCTTTCCGCCAACTGAAGGAGATTTCGCCCCTTGAAGATTATCTCACCGCCGGCGATCCTGCCCGGCGGATCCGGTATCAGGCGGAGAATGGACAGGGCTGTCACACTCTTGCCGCAGCCGCTTTCGCCCACCAGAGCCAGCGTCCTAGCCTGCTGAATATCCAAACCTACTCCATCAACGGCTCGCACCTGGCCCGCCTCGGTGTAAAACACCACCCGCAGGTTTTTGATGGCTAATAAAAGTCCGTTTTCGCTCATGCCGCCTTCCTCAATCGCGGGTCAATCGCATCCCGCAGGGCGTCGCCCACCAGGTTATACGACAGCACCGCCAGAAAAATCGCGACGCAGGGCGGATAAACCATATAGGCAGCCACCCCCAATGAGTCGTAAGCCGTCCGCAGAATATTGCCCCAGGAGGGACTGGGCGGCTGTACGCCAAAGCCCAGCCAGCTCAACCCCGCCTCCAGCAGAATCGCACTGGCGATCCCGAAGGTTATACTCACCATCACGGGGGCGAGCGAATTGGGTAGAATATGGCGGAACATTATTCGTAAATGCCCAATCCCCAGCGCCCGGGCGGCGATTACATAATCCTGACCCTTAATCCGAATGAATTCTCCCCGGGCATAACGGGCGATGCTGGTCCAGCGGGTAAGACCGATGACAATCATCACGTTGATGATGTTCGGCTCCAGCCAGACCATAATCGCCAAAATCAAAAAGAAGACGGGAAAGCAGATGACAATCTCAATAATCCTGCTGATGATAATGTCCACCCAGCCGCCCCAGTATCCGGCCAGCGCCCCCACCGCGATGCCGATAAGTGCGGCGATCCCCATCGAGACAAATCCCACCTTCACAGAAACCACTGTTCCGTGAATCATCCGGGCCGCCAAGTCCCTGCCGAGCTCATCGGTGCCCAGCCAATGCCAGCGGTTTGGTGGACTCAAAAAATTAGCGGTTTGCTCATACTCGCTGTAAGGTATGAGCGGCCAGATGGCAAACGCCTGCGGATCAAGCTGATGCTTGGCGTCGAATTGGGGAAGATTAAAGGGCGGGCTTTTATTAATCCAGTGCGGCCCTGTTCCCCGCGATTGAAAAAGCTCCACCACGGCAGGGAAATACCACTTTCCTTGATACTTGCAGACAATCGGCTGATTGGTCGCCAGCAGCGGGCTGAAAAGTGCAACGAGCAGCATAAACCCCACGAAGCACAGGCCGGTGAAGCCCCGGCGGTTCCGCCGCACCCGGCTCCAGACGTTCAGCCAGTAATTCTCCGAGTGACGGGGCTTTTTCGCTTTTTGGAGGCGTTCAGTCATAGGAGACCCTCGGATCCACCAGGGCATAGCTTAAATCCGCCAATAATGTGCCCAAGAGCACCAGGCAGGCGGTGACAAACGACAGGGCCATGATCGTCGGATAATCGCGGGCCATCATACTCTCGAAAAATAGTCGGCCCAGGCCCGGCCAATTGAACATCACTTCCAGGATTACCGAGCCGCCGATTATCTCCGGCAAGAGCAGGCCTAAAAGCGTCATCAGCGGGATCAGGGTGTTGCGGAAGGCGTGCCGCATTATCACCCGGCGTTCGGTCAATCCCTTGGCACGGGCGGTGCGGATGTAATCCTGGCGCAAGACCTCGAGCATGTTCTGCCGGACAAAGCGCGAGTAATACGCCCAGGCCCCGAAACTGAAGCAGAAGGTAATCAGGGTGTAATGCTTGACGAGGTCCACGACTTTACCCCCCGCTGTCAACTGCCCGTAGTTGTCCGAGACCATTCCCTGGAAGGGCAACAGGTCCCACTGGACCCCTACCAGAAGTATCAAGGGGACCGCCATCACGTAACTGGGCACGGAATAAAGGGCATACAAGATGGTGCTGGATAAGGTGTCGAATAATTTATTCTGCCGGGCCGCCGCGTATATCCCGATGGGAATCGAGAGCATCAGGCTGAACCCGATCGAAAGGATCGCCAGCGACATTGTGGGCCAGAGCCGCTCCTTGATTTTGTCCGTAACTTTGCGGCGGTCCGTGGACATCGAATCGCCGAAATCCAGAGTGGCTAATCGGCCCAGCCATTTGACGTACCGCACGTGGATGGGCTTGTCCAGCTCGTAATACTTGCTCAACTGTTCATAAACACGGATCGACACCCGCGTGTCCATGATGCCCTGGGCTTGAAACTGGGCGGGATTGCCCGGGGCCAGGTTGATAATCACAAACGTAACCAGGGTAATCCCCAACAGGGTGGGTATCGCAATCAAAATCCGTCTGACAATGTAATTAAACATGATACGCTGCGCCAGCTAATTCCCCACTGGGCAAAAACATTTTTCCTTAAGGCAGCACAGCCGACCGCTTCTCCTGGCCCTTAGCTACCCACCAACCCAAAAAACTGGGATTAAAATTATAAATCCCCCGGGGACTGAACTGCACACCTTGTATTCTCTTATTAAATACCGCCAGTATAGGATTATTATAAATCCAGATATAAGGCTGATCCTCATACAAGATACTTTGAATCTCCTGGTAGATTTTCTTTCGCTTTTGAAAATCAAACTCCCGGCGGCCCCGTTCAAATAGTTCATCAACTTGCAGATTGGAGTAACCGCCATAGTTTCTTCCCTGGTGGTATTCCTCGGTCCGCCAGAGGTTCCAGCCGGTATCGGGATCCGTTCCCGTACCCCAGCCCGCGATCTCCGCCTGAAATTCATGTTTGCGTACTTTTTCCAGGAAACTCGACCATTCCATCCGCCGCGTCTCCATCTTCACGCCGATTTTTTTGAGGTCTTCCTGAAAAATAGCGGCAATCTTGGGCGAAGTGGGCGATTCCTGGGGCATAAGCAGGGTAAAGTCAAAAGCAATTTTTTCGCCGTTGATCTGTTTATACCGCCAGCCATTCGACGGATCGACCTGCCATCCTGCCTCGTCCAGCAGTTGCTTCGACTTTTCCGGATCGTATCCCAATAGCTGGATTTGGGGATTAAACATCCACGAATCCGGATGATATTCCCCATGGCAAACTGTACCAAGGTTATAAGTAACTTTTTGCAGAATGAGGGGGAGATTCAAGGCGTGGGTCATAGCGTAACGCACCCGGCGGTCGGTAAAATATGGATTGCTTCCATCCATATTCCAGCCGATATAGGAAAAAGACCACTGTACCCCCCAAGCCTTGTACCCCGCCTGTTTAAAGGAATCCCGGTGCGTCTCCAGGGCGAACTTTTGGGCGCTTAATTGGTCGATAACATCCACCTCCTGTTTTTCAAATGATAGAAGGGCTACGTTATCGTCCGGAATAATGCGAAAAATGATTTGATTGAAATAGGGTTTCTTTCCCGGATAATCCTCCCATCGCTGGAGCACTATCCTGGAGTTCTCCTGCCATTGGACGATGCGATAGGGACCATTGCCTATGGGACGTCGGGCCTGCTGATTATAATAATCACCGGTCAACAGGTCCGGATACCGGTTTTTTTCTTTGGCAAAGATATGCTGGGGGATAATCGGAAATAACAGATTCCAGTACCTGGTCGCCAGCGGCACCGGTTGAACGTATTTCACCGTGTAATCATCGAGGGCGGTGCACTCATTTATCGGCTCTACCGTGGGTTTTTGGGCTGAGCAGGGAACATTGGGGTCGAGTATCTGCCGCCAGGAAAATACCACGTCATGGGCTGTCAACGGCTGCCCATCGTGCCATTTCAAACCGGGTTTTAACTTTACAATAAACTCCGTATGATCTTCCGATTCCTGAAATGATTCCACCAGATCCTCGTCAATACGCCATATCATATCCTTGCCGAAGGTAAAAAAAGCGGAATATAAAATATCCACCACCATAAAGTCATAAAGCGAAGATACAAATAAAGGATTGAGGGTATTGGGATTAGCCCGCAAGGTCACGTAAAGGGTTTCGTCGGCAGCGATCTGGTTGACATCCTTTGGCGGCGGTGCAAATAGCGAGGGCGGATTTACCAGCGGGTCCTTCGCCGGGTCATAGGCCGCTGCCGAAGACTCGCTTTCCGCACCCGGCCGGCGGCACCCCTGCGCCACCATTAAAGAAGCCAAAACTAAAATTAAAACCAGGAATTTATCGCCTTTTTTAAACTTCTTCATGTCTGCTCTTCAATCTCCTTACCAAGTCCGCTTCATTCAATATTTTCTTTTCCTGGTTTAACTTCGGCTCAAATAGAGCCTAATCTTTTAAGAATAGCAATCTAGCCCCATATTGCCAGTAAAATCCCCCTATCGCTCCTTCCCCATTATTTCGCAGAAACAATACAACCATATCGCTATTTTACAAATAAAAATGTGGTCTAAAAGGCCGCAATTATCGGCCGCAAGTGGATAAAAATAAGGCTTTTCAGGTTTATAGCCAACGTTTTGTTAACCCGCAGTCGAGACCAACCGAAACTTTATATGTCCATAGTCTGTTTATCGTGATACCTGACAGATAGGATAGGGTAGAAGAAATATGAACTTAAGCAAGATCGAAAAACTCCTGCAGCGCTGTGAGTTAAGAGAGCTACATACTATCCGTGATCTATTAGAGCATCTGATTAAGAAAACGGAGGAAAACAGCCTGCGGTGGTCAGACAAGGCAGGTCGAAAATTACGCCGGGAAGAGCGATTCGAAACCAATCTCCTGGGCACCTTGACCCGGATCACCGACGTAAGACCGGGCGAGCGTAAAGAATACAGCGTAACCATCCAGGATATCTCCCGCAACGGGATGTGCCTGCAGATCGACGAGAGCTTTATCCCCTCGCGGATAGTGGAAGTAATGTTTGCCCGGCCAGGAGGGAAAATCAAGCGTTGTTTTCTGGAGGTGGTGCGGATGCATAAAAGGAACAACCAGGACGGGAGCTGGCTGGAAATCGGCTGTCGCAGCATCAGCAACGAAGAAGTGCGGCGGCTGCGGCTACAGGAGGAACGGATCGCCAAGATGCGGAGTAAACTGCACAACAAGCGGGGCATCCTGATCCTTCTGGTGGGCAAGGATACGGAAACCACGGAGAAAAAGCTGTCGGCGCGAATCAAGACGCAACAATACAACATCCGCAGCCATAATAACGTGTTTCAAGCGCTGGAGAGCGCAGAAAAAACCTCCGCTCAATTGATTGTCTTCTGTCAAGGCTCTCAATTATGCGATGATTCCGATGCTATAGAACTGATAAAAAAGAAGTCGATAAACCTGGCGACCCTGGCGGTCATCGACAAAGATGAAGATCGTTTTGGCCTGTTGAAAATCGGCATCGATGAGTGCCTGCTGGAAAAGAACATGGACGAATTTTTGTTCCAGGCTATCGAGCGGGCGATGATCGGGCACACAATTCGCCACAGTATCGGCGATCAGGAATTAACCGGTCGCGCCCTGATAGTAAGTATGGATAATACCTGGATCAATCTGGTAAGCTATCAATTGGAAGAGAATGGTTATAATTATCGGGTGGCCAAGGATTCGGATGAGGCGAAGGAATTGATGAAATTTCCCTTCGATCTGATCCTGGCGGATTTTGACGCCGGCAATTCGCAGGAATTTAAAGAGATACGGGAGATTTTCCCCGGCTTGCCGGTCATCGCCCTGTGTGATGATATCAGCCACGGCCATGACGCCATGGCTAATTTCGCCAGTAATTATTTGTGCATGCCGCCCCGTAAGGACGATTTTCGCATGATCCTGGAAAGTATAATGCCGACTGCCGTACAGGTCGAGAAATCATAAGCATTACGCCCGATAATAAATCAAATGCAGCATGACCTTTGAGTAATATAAAATAATTGCAGGTTCAGATGCAGACCCATCAAAAGGAAATGTCCCGCCCGCCAATCAAGGTATTGCTAATCACCGGTACCGAAGAAGACTATGTCAAAATCCGCAGCTATTTAGATGATGATTACTACAGCTCATACGCCTGGGAATGGGTATCGAATTACGCTGCGGCCTTGGAGAAGATTGCCGGCGATGCGTATGATGTTTGTCTTCTCGATAGCGGTCAGGGCGAATATGACAGCCTGGACCTTCAGCAGGAAGCAATCGGCAGGAACAGTCAAATCCCGATAATCCTGCTTACCAGTCAAGAGGGGCAGGAAATGGAAAACCAAGCTCGGCAAAGGGGAGCTGTGGATTGCCTGGCAAAAAATAAATTAAGCGGTCTGCTGCTGCAAAAGGCCATCCACTGGGCGATTGAGCGGCAGCGGGCGAAAAAGGCCCTGCGGGAAAACCAAACCAGTCATAAACAGTCCGAGGAGGTGCTACAACAATCAGAGCATAAATTTAAAACAATATTTGAGAACGCCGGCGGGGCGATATTTATCGCGGATATCAAAACCGGACATATTCTGGAATGTAATACCCTGGCGGAAAAACTGATTGGACGCAGCCGAGAGGAGATAATCGGCCTGCATCAATCAAAACTTCATCCCGAGGGAGAAGCGGAAAAGTACCAGGATAAATTTCGTCATCATATAGATAAAGAGCACATAGTTGATTATGAAGGCGAAGTCCTGCACAGCAGCGGAAAAATTATACCGGTTTATATATCCGCCCAGCTCCTGCGTTTCGGCGAGCGAGAGGCGCTTTTGGGCCTTTTCGTAGATGTCTCTGAGCGTAAACAGGCAGATGAGGCTCTGCGGGAAAGCGAGGGAAAATACCGTGCGTTAATAGATACTACCCGCACCGGTTTTGTTATCCTGGACAAAAACGGCCAGGTGATAGATGCCAACGCGGAATATGTTCGTTTGGCAGGCAAACAAAGGCTGGAAGATATTCTCGGCAGGTACGTAACCGAATGGACGGCTGAATACCATCGAAATGATAATGCTAATAAAGTAACCAAGTGTTTTAGAGAAGGTTACCTGAGAGATCATGAAATTGATTATATTGACCAAAACGGTAATATAATCCCCATTGAGGTCAACGCCACCGTGACCGAAACGCGGAAGGGTCCGATTATCCTGGGACTGTGCCGGGATATCAGCGAGCGGAAAAAGGCGGAGCAATCCCTACAAAAGGCCAAGGAGCAAGCAGAGGAAGCCCGGGCGGAAGTCGAATATATAAATAAACAACTAAAAATATCCATCGAACAGGCTAATTTGATGACCCAGCGGGCCATCAGCGCGGATCGATTGAAAAGCGAATTCCTGGCCAATATGAGCCATGAAATCCGCACGCCCATGAACGGCATCATTGGCTTTAGCGAGCTTTTGTTGGAAGAAAATCTCACCGAAGAGCAACATCAGTTTGTCAGGTCGATCGTGAATTGCGGCAAAAACCTGATGGAATTAATAAACGATATCTTGGATTTCTCCAAGATCGAGGCGGGCAAGCTGGATATTAATATTCAAGAATGCCAATTGCAGGAACTGCTTGACGAGATACACTCTTTCATGCTGCCCAAGGCCCATGAAAAACAGATAGATTTTGCCATCCGCTACACTAATCCCGTTCCCGCAATAATTTATACCGATCCCCTGCGATTAAGCCAGTGCCTTATCAATCTGGTTAATAACGCCGTCAAATTTACCAGCCAGGGACACGTGCACGTCAATGTTGCGCTGGAAGAACGACAGGACAAGAATATGATTCGTTTCGCAGTGGAAGATACCGGGATCGGCATCGCCAGCAAAGCTTTGGAGCATATTTTCCAGCCTTTTGTCCAGGCAGACGGCAGCACTACCAGAAAATACGGCGGGACCGGGATGGGGCTGTCCATTACCAGAAAGCTGGCAGAATGCATGAATGGGAGCGTAACAGTGCAAAGCAAAGTTGGCGAAGGCTCAACTTTCACACTGTTAATCGCCGCCAACCTGAATGAAAGTACCACTTTCAGGAAGCTTTTGGACAATGGAAAAGTCAATAAACACCCGAACGAAACACCGAGGCCTCCCACTAAATTTAACGGTAAAATACTCATCGCGGAAGATAACGAATATAATCGCAAACTTATTGAACTTATTCTGCAGCGGATGGGGTTGGAAACAACTTTGGCCGCTAATGGCCGGGAAGCAGTGGAAGCAGCAGAAAAACAAATCTTCGATTTAATATTTATGGATATACAGATGCCGGTTATGAACGGTTATGAAGCAATTCAAATTATTCGCGGCAAAAACCCCACCGTTTCCATTGTCGCTTTGACCGCGCATACCATGACGGGGGATAAAGAAAGATTTTTGCAAGCGGGATGTAACGATTATCTGGGCAAACCCATAATAAAGGAAGAGTTGATAATGATACTGAAGAAATATCTCCCGACAACAAACGGCGTGTCAAAACCGGAAGAAGGGGGTAATGGTGCTGAAACATTTGAAAACAGCTCCGCGGAGAAAGATAATAACATCATTGTCTCCAAACTGGCGGATGATCCTGATTTGGCGGAAGTGGTTTCAGAGTTTTTGGAGAACCTGCCTTCATTTTTAGATAAAATCCAGCAGACGCTAAATCAATCAAATTGGGCCGAATTAAAACAACTGGCCCACGAACTAAAGGGCAGCGGGGGAAATGTCGGTTTTGATATTATCTATGAAAAGGCCAAAGCGATAGAAGACGCCGCCTTCAATTCCCAGCTCCAGGAGGCGCAAACAATCCTGGATGAGATAAAAAAAATCCTGCCGCGGTTGTCGGCAACTGCACCATGACAGCCGGTTCACCTCAATTTTAACCACAGCAGCCGCCAGAAGAAGGTTTTCCGCCCGGCGGGGAAAAATATCTCTCCCATACGAACCTGATAATTGGTATCATTTTACCTTTACCCGGACGGTTTATATTTGTTAACATAGCAGGCTGGGTTGAAATGGTTCGTTAGGGATAATCAGTAATGGCAAAAGCTAAGCGTCGGCTGGGCATCTGCGGGTACGCCAATTCGGGTAAAACCTGTCTCATTGAGCAACTGATTGCGGCCCTGAAAAAAGAAGGCATGCGCCTGGCGGTAGTCAAGCACATGGCGGAGCCGATGAATATCGACTCGCCCCAAAGTGACACCGGTCGATTTTATCAGGCAGGAGCAACGGTTCTGGGGTACGACGGCCAGGCAATATTCATCAGATCACGTCAGCAAAATGCTTTCTCCCCGGATGAAGCGATTAATCAACTGGGAGAAGATTTTGACCTGGTTCTGATAGAGGGATTCAAAAGCAGCACTATAGATAAAATCTGGCTGCTGCGGGAAGGTGAGGACCATCCGCCGAAAAATATCAGTAATATAATCGCCGTGCTGGAATGGTCGGAAAACCGCTTTGAGCAGGCGCTGATGGCAGTGCGGAATTGGCTTAAATCAGAAAGGTAATCGCACCTTATACGGTAAGCGCGCTTTAATCGGCATGGAACTATCAATAGTAATACCGGCATTGAATGAAAGTAAAAAGATCCGCTTTGATATCGAGGCGGCGGCAGCCTTTTTACAAAAGGAAAAACTGCAGGGCGAGATCGTTATCGTGGATGACGGCAGTTGGGATACTACGGCAGAAGCAGCGGAACAGGCTGCTTCGGCCAGCGGCGTAAGTCGGCAAGTGATTCGCCTGCCGCGTCATCGGGGCAAAGGATATGCCCTCAGAACGGGGATAAAAATAAGCCAGGGGCGATATGTGATGTTCGCTGACAGCGGACTTTGCATTCCCTATGGAAACGCCATGCGGGGACTGGAACTTATCAAAAGCGGGGTGTGCGAAATTGCCCACGGCTCCCGAAAATTACATCAAAGCGTCATCAAAAAATCACATTACTGGCACCGCCGGATAGCCTCGAAAATCTTCCGCTGGGTGGTTGTCAGCCTGATGGGCTTGCCCCGACATGTCACCGATTCCCAGTGCGGTTTCAAAATCTATCGAGGCGAGATAGCCCGGAGTTTATACGGTGAATGTAAAAGCGACGGTTTTATGTTTGACGTGGAAATCATGCTGCGGGCGCAAAGGAAGGGGTATAAAATAAGGGAATTTCCCGTCGAGTGGAACAGCGACCGCGATACCCGGTTCCGCTTCCTGCGGGCGTCGCTGGGAAGCATGCTTGAACTACTGGCGATAAAAATTAACCTGGCCAGAGAAAAACATGCTTAGCCGGGCTAAAACCGCTACGTAGTGAACTGCCTGCCGAAATGCATTATTTTGTATATATCATTCTCCAGGAAAGCCAAAACGGTGGAAACGGCAGGATAACGGCGGCAGTAATTGTCCACCTCATCGACCGAAAAAACCATAAAAGCGGTAGAAAGGGCGTCGGCACAGGCGGCGGTGGGAGCCAGGGACCAGGCGGCGAGGGCATTCTCGGCGGGCTGGGCCGAGCGCGGATCAATAATGTGTCGGCCCTTAATCGTTCGGCCCGAGCCGCTCAAGGCACAATTGGATAAAGAAACCTTCTCCAATTGCACGGCAAGGTCAACAGGATTATGCAATGTCATAGGCCAACCTTCGCAACCAGCCGGGGCACCCAGGGCATAGACGGTGCTTTGGCCGCCGTAAATCAGGGCGGTTTCAATCGACCAATCCCGTAGTAATTCGACTATCCGGTCCACCGCATAGCCCTTGCCGATGCCGCCGAGATCCACTATCATCCCATCAGCCTTTACCGTAACGGAATGATCCGCAGGGTTCATTTCCAACAAATCCATCCCCACCCGCTGACGAATTTCGTCAAGCTCTTCGGCTGATGGACGAGCAGATTCCACCGAGAGGCTGTGCCAATAGGTATAAAGCGGGCCGACAGTAACATCAAAGGCGCCGGCAGTTTCCTGGAAGACCCGTCGGGCGATTTCCAGGCATTCAAAGGTGTCCAGTCCGATGCGGAGGCGCTGGCCCCGGGAAAGCTCATTTATGCGGGAAATATCGCTGCCGGGAATAAACCGGCTGAGCTGCTCCTCCAAAAGGTCCAATTCCGCAAAAACTGACCAGGCAGCCTGGCGGGCATAATCCAATTCGTGTCCGTAAATAAGAATCTCGAACGTGGTAGCCATCGCCTGGTGGGGAAAACGATAGGTCGGTGATGGCAGTTCCTCCGAGGTAACTGTAAACATTTCTCCAAAATCGAGCATGAGCAAATCCCGTTATGAAAAACGTTTTATTTTTGCTGCGCCATAAATGCCGTCCATAAATCGTTTCTTATATAGGCACTCAAAATGACTGCGGGACGCAATCCAAAATATTCTTTATGATAACCATCCTGCACATATTTTTCCAGGGCGGGCTGAAAAGCCTGTGACGCTATTATTATAGGCGCATCGAGTGTGGACGGCATCTCGGTCCAGTAACCCACCCGGGTAAATGAGCGTAAATACCAGGGCAACGGCCAATAATCGGTGGGCGCAGAGATAATTTCAATGAGGATAGAACGGCCCTCAGGGGAAAGCTGGGCGATATTATCGCACCGGCGGGCGAGTCGAAGCACGTCGGTGGTGGAGTGGGCGTAAACGTAAGGATTTCGCTGGTCGGCATAGAATTTATAGTTGGCCCGGTAAGACTGCTGGAGCAGATTGACACCGGCCGCGATAATCAGCACCATCAGCATGACCCGAACGACAGGAAATCGCAGCCAGCGAACCAGCGCCACCATACCAACACCGGCCAGGACAATCATTCCCAGTAAAAAACTCAGCATGCTCCAGGGGGTTTTATAAGGGATTAATGAATATATCAAGGTCATAAACAGGGTATAAAAGGCCAGGAAACGGGCCAGTTTAATATTGATGCCGGCCAGACCTTTCCGCGAGACAGCGGCAATAAAACCGGCTAATGCCAGCAGCACAATCAGAGCTTCACTCCACCAGGGGCCGGGGCCGTTGTGGAAAAAAAGGAGCATCCGCAGGTAATAGTACCACGGATGATTATGCCGGGCGTGGTCATTAGCCCGTTGGAAATAATTGGAATAGGTGGCAATGGAATCCCACATACCGTGAGGATTGGTAAAAAATGATGAATAAAATATAACGGAAACGGTTGCCGCAGCCAAGAGAGCAACCGGCAAATGCCAAAATTTAATAATTGCCCGCTGTTGAAAAGTCGCCGAATCGCCGGATGTAATCAATCGCGTCACAAGCAGAGCTAATAACATGCATCCAAAAGCGATTATGCTGGTCTCCTTGGTGGCGTGCATCAGGCCTAAAGCTATCCCCAATAGAATAATCCAAAGCAGCTTTCTCGACCTGCTATATCGCCAGCCGAATACCATAGCGGCCAGGGTAAAAAATACCAGCAGCATCTCCTGAATATAATATCGACTGTAAAAAACCATCGCGGGCGAAATGGCTGCCAGCAGTGCGGCACTGATTACCGCGGCAGTGCCCAGACCATCGACCAATAAAAAGATCAGGAGAACCACGCCTACTCCGAAAATAACCGGCACAATCCGCAGGGTCGATTCTGTAGTTTGAGCAAGGGTCTTTTCTCCCATAAAATAAGCTGGGATCAAAGTAAAGTAATTCAAGGTGGGGCCGTGATACTCGAAGGGATCGTAAACGTAATAGCTTTTCTCCAGCAGTTGGCCGAATTTAACCGCGTGAACCGCCTCATCGGTATGCATCGGCCGCTCAGACAACAACGGCAGCCGCAGAAACAATGTCCCTGCGACTGCCGTTAGAATGCCACTAATAACTATGATTCGTTTCATTGGGCCGCTATGCCATATACTTCCACCTCCACGTAATGATTCAGGTCGTTGGACGTATTGCCATTACTATAAAGGCGAACGTAACGGGCCTTAGCGCCGCCGACATCAATAAGGCGGCCTTCGTTAGTCTCGATCCATTCCTTATCTTTGCCCACACCCAGCCCGGAAGAGTTGTCGTGATCGTTGTTGAAAACGGTTCTGACATTGGTAATAAAATCGGGATCATCGGCTAATTGGACAACTACATCGTGATAAACTCTTGCCTGTTTATGATAGTGCCAGACCAATATGGCATAAATATTATATTCTTTTTCCAGGTCGATCTGGACATACTGGCGGGTGGGACCAAGTTCGACGTAACTGCCGTCGGAGCCTTCTTTATCGCCGTCGGTTACCTGTTCCAATTCCCCGATAATCGGCTCCTCGTCACTGCCGGTAACGGGTTTGCCTTGGGAGACGTTATTTGTTCCCTCGGGCACCATAAAGGGCAGCCGGGCCTTTCCTGTACCTTTATCCAGGTTCTCCGAACTAATATCGGTGGGCGTTCCCTCAAAAATCGGCGTGGGCAGTTTAAGCTCTAAAACTACCTTACCATCCTGGCCCTGGGCGGCATTTCCCCCTGTAGCGGTTTTTGTCTCTTCTGGCTTATTTGCGGTAGTCTGGCTCGGAGGACCAGATTCTTTGCAGGAAGAAATCGACAAAGCAGCCGCCAAAAACAAACCAACGAAAAATAATACTCGTTTACTCATCTAAATATTTACCTCATAAATACTTATGAACGACAACAACTTCCACTCACTTTCATCATTACCCTAATGTAATGGCTGAAATCAATATATATAAGTTTATAACCAAGGGCTATTAATGTCAAATATTAAAGCAATTCACGTAAGGCTAACTGATGCCGTTATTTTAATGTGGTTAATAACGGAACCTATTTCACTGCCGGCATTTCAACCGTCTTGGGTTCCAGGCCCGCGCCGGCCAGAATCAGGTAAACCGCAAAGCCCACCACGAATGACATCAAGGTCTCCAGGCCGTAACTGAAACCGATTTGGGGAATAATGCCCAAAATACCCACCACAAACCCGACGGCCCAGGCGATGTAACCCGCCCAGTTTATCCCCTGGCGGGGACCGGCCCAGCCGCCGCTTCGGACATAGTCGGCTACCATGGCCCCAATAATCGGGCCGAACGAGGCGCCAATAATTAAAAAGAAGCCGATTAAATTCGCGGCTTTACCGGTGGCGGCTAAAACCACACCGATGATGCCGGCGATCAAGGTTAATAAGGTACGGGGCAAACTCGGAATCATGGTGGAAAAGGCGTTAGCGGCCAGGAACGCGCAGAAACCCGTCGGACAGATGCAGGCGATGACAAACACCCAGTACATCAACTTTGAAACATTGCCGCCCACCTGGCCAATCGAACCAATGAAAGCGGTAAAGGTATCTATATGACCGGTTCCCATGGCGGCGTCGGTAGCGATTTTTGGGTTGATTCCAATGGCGCCGGCGATGGTGATGAGGGCGAAAACCCCGGCGACGATGGCGGCTAAGGTAATCCCGAAAAAGCCGCCCAAAGCCACGTCTTTCTCATTACGGCTGTTCATGGCGAAATCAGCGCCCGCGGCGCCCGCGGTAGCGAAGAAACCCGCCGCTGCCTGTAATGCGGCAAAAGCACCCAATCCCAAGACAGGAATCATAGATGAGAGCCCGGCAGGACAAGAAATGCATGCTACACCTGAACCAAACTTGGACAATCCGTCCATATTGGCAAAACCAGCAATTACGATGATCAACAGGGGAAAAATCGGAATAAAACTGGAAAGCCTGCCCAACAAGCCTATCCCTACCGCTCCTACCAGCGCAAAAGCAATACCCCAAACCGCACAGACCAGCCAAAACATACTCGTACCAGGCCCGGCGGAGGAATCGATCGCCTTCATAAAAAAAGAGGCGGCCGAGAAGGTAAAGACCGCGTGCCAGCCGATCTGCAGAACCCCCATCAACAGTCCCGGCATCAAAATGCCGCCATGGGTGCCGAAGGTGGAGGAGCCCACCACGTACAATGGCATGCCGGTCTTGAAACCGAGCAGAGCCGGCACGTAATACAAAGCGAAACAGAATAATGCCCCCAGGATCAGCCCAACAACCCCGGCCCACAGGCTCCCGTACTGCAAGGCGCCAGCCATACCCGCCATAAAGGGCACGGAAAGGAATATCCCAGCATAAGAAGGTGCGGTGTTTTTATACCACGGGGCGCGTCTATCGAGCGGGTTAGGGACGGCGGACCTGAGGTAATTGGGTAACGATTGGTTACTCATGATCTGTTCTCCTAAAATAATGCCTGGCGAAATCGGCTGGACAACCTTGCCCAGCTATATACTGTCTATTTATGTGCCACGGACAAAATTAAAGAAATTGTACGAAACGCGTCAAAGCCAAAATAACGGCTTATTTATCGATCGTGCTTAAGTAAATATCCGCCGGCTGACCAAATGTCAAGGAATTAAGATAAATCAGCTTTAATTGAATCCGCCTTTTAAGATAATTGTTCCGCTTGTCCCTCCTGGGCCAATTTCTCCAATTCCAGGGGATGATCCCGCAGCATTTCCTCGCGGGAGATTTTTCCATGCCACCATAAAAGCGTTCCGGGAAAGCGTGAAGGATTGAAATGAACATTATAAAAATGCCAGACAAACAGGGCCAACGCCGCCAGGATAGCTTCATCGGCGTGTACCTCCAGTGCCAGCTCATAGGAGAGCCAGGGGATACATTTTTCCGCGAGCCGGGGAAACCAGAGTACCCCCCCCGTGCCGATCATGATCACGCAACCCCAGTACACCGCCCAATAGTCAAATTTCTCATAATAACTGTAACGGCGGAACTGCGGCCGGGTTTTACGCAGACCAAAAAAATACATGAAATTATGGGTAACGTCGGTAACGTCTTTTATCCTGGGTAATAGCTCGATGAATTCTCTCCGGCCGCGGCGGGAAATAATAGAATAGAACAAGTGATATACGGAAACCGCGATCAGCACGGCGGCTGCCCAGCGATGGATGATCCGGGCCGCCTCCAGCCCGCCGAAAGCCTGGATAACTTCCTGACTGCACCAGATGTGACCCGGCCCGCCCAGGCTAAGCCACAGCGGAATGCCCGTGATTATCAGAGTAATCGTACTGGTAAACAACACCATGTGCTGGATGCGAAACTGCAGATCGAACCTTTTAAAAGTCTGCTGCTGAGCAATATTTTTCAAATCCGCGTTTTTCATGGCTGGATTTAGCTCCCGGAACTATGGCCCAAATACATCATTCAGAATGACGAAACAACCGGCGGAATAAATCACCTATAATGTGAAGGATCAATATACTCATCGTAATAATAATCAGCAACTTAAAGAAGCGATTAACATTCACATAAAGCATCGGCCTCTGACCTTGCATTTGATGCATAGGTATTGATGCTGCTGGTTCTATTTTAACCGGCGAATCAACAGCTACTTCACCATAGAAGAAAGGTGAATCCGTGGCATGGCAATCTTGACAACCGTTTACTCCTAACGATTGAGCAGCGGGCCTGACGTCATGGGCCAGGGGCCAGGTGTACGGCTGGGCGATTGATTGGCCGGAATCATCTTCTTCAACGGTTAATTTGCCTGCTTCATCCAAAGTATATATTCCCCCGCCGGCTACATAAATCGGCTGACCGTCGTTACCACCGTCAGCGGCAAGCAGGGCAAGGGTCTGGCTGATCTGCTCTTCTGTTATCGAATTCCAGTCATCGACCAGTGCCTCAGTTAAATTACCCTCTAACACTTTGCCTGCGACATTTTTAATGATCTCCGGCGAAATAACCGTTACTTTATCACCTTTCGAATAAGCCCAATAGGCGGGCCAAATCATTTTCTGCGGGGTAATCTTACCATCTTCCGCCAGGGCGAAGACCGGCGCTGCTATATGTGGCAACGGCTCTTCACGGCGATGTTTGCCATGCAGACCCAAGCGGTGAATTCGCGAAGTCCTGACCAGAGTGGCTTTTTTGCCGGGCCAATTGCCGCTGTGACAAGCGGTACAGGATAGCTTTTCAAAATGTATCGGCGGTAGGCCAGGATGGGTCGCCTTTGGCGCTCCCAGTCTGCCGCCCAGCACGGCGGTGGGCAAGCCGGCGGCGGGATCGCCTATATGACAGCCTTCACAGGTAAGCGTTTCCACCTGGTGGTCCGGGTGCTGGGGATCAACCGCCCCGCGGGTAATCTTATGATCCAGGCCGTTGCGATGGCAATCCACGCAGGTCAAGCCTAACTGCAAATGGACGTCCTCGTCACGGGTCCATTCTTTATCTGGGCCTGCTTTTTCCAGGTCCTGAGTGGAATGGCAAAAATAGCAGCGCCAAGCGGGCGGTTTACGGACAATATCGAAAAACACCCTGCCCTTGACATCAAATGCGGTCTTGTCATAAGTTACCACCGGCGGCTTGATGGCGGGATTATCGGAAAAACCGCCCATGAACGGATCATACGTGTCAGGCAGGGTTGATGCGTCACCGGTCACATTGGCAAAAGGGCAAGACCCTGTAGCAGCCCAGCGGTGATTTTGCTGAAAAACCTGCAGGGCAAACTCGCTTTGATCCTGAGCAGGATCGTTACCATGGCAGGATAGACAATTGATGGGCAGCGACCCTGAAATCATCCAGCGTAATACATATTTAGGCGGGTCCTGATCGGTTATTTCCCCCAAATCACCGCCTGGAATATGAGTGCCGAACTTTCGCAGAAAAAGCCAGGGCGTCAGCCCCACCTCACCAGGGGTAAAAGTTCCCGGCCAGGATCGGTCGGATATGGGTATCTGAGTCCTGGTTTCACGGTCCACAAGGACCCAGGGCTCACCCCGCCGACCGGAGGGAACGTCCGCCTTTGATGAGTTAAAATGCCAGCCGGTACTGATAATGTCATAAGTATGGCAATCACCACAGCTAGTTCGCGTGGAAAACGGCAGCGGCGCTTCATCTACCAGGGGATTTACTTGCTGTTTGTCTTCATCAAATAAAGGTATTAGGTGCACCGGACTGGTGCGACTGCCGTCATCGTGATCGCCCAAAAGCATCGCGTGCTCGGAAGAGGAGGCAGTATCAGCCGCGACAGGATAACAAGAAACGCTGAGGCAAAAAACCAATGATATCGACACTAATCCACGATGCAATTTCAAGCCTTTCTTATGAGTTGCGGTAATCCGGACCGCACGATCCAAAATCGATAATTTAACGTTTTTACCGGTTTAGACCTTGAATTCCTCCGGTTTGAAATCCAGCTTTCGACAGGCCTCAACCGCCTCATTTACCTTCAAAACTGTTACCGCGGTTTCATAACCTACCTCAGCCGGGCAGTTGAGTTTCACTTTGCCGCCGCTGCGGACTGCCTCAAAGAAATTCTCCAGGTGCGGCTGATGGGCGGGTTTGTTCATCTCGACGTTCAGATAATATTGCGGCGGAGTTTCAGACTCGCGGACGTCAGCCAGGTCGCTTTTCTCCTTAACGGGAGCAGCTTTCTTGGTGACATAGCCTTTCTTGACCCAGACGTCCCACTCCTGCTCGGGGACCCAGGCTTCACGATACACGCTGGTTCGATTGGGCGCCTCGGAAACCAGCAAGGTGCCTTTATCACCCAAAAAGCTTTCGAAGTACCCGTTGCTGCTGTTCGTGGTAAGGGTTTGATACAAGGCCCGGACTGTGCCGGCGGGGGTGACATATTCGTAAATGGCCATGACATTGTCATACCACTGCCGGCCATTCCAATAATCAATGCCGCCGCTGGCGATGACCGATTTGGGATTGGCCCCTAAGAACCAACTGTAAATATCGATCTGGTGCGAACCCAGATCGACGATCGGCCCGCCTCCCATCCCTTTGTACCAGCGCCAGTTGCGAAACTGTTCCATGGATTCGTAACCGTATTTTTTGAGAACTGCCTCGTCAATGATATACTTTTTAGGAACGGCGATATCCTGACAGGCCGCGGTACTGCGGTTCCACTGGCCGTTAATTGTGGTAATCTTGCCGATTAAATGGGCGTCATTGAGGATTTTTTCACAGGAATAGAGGTAGATGGGATTACTGCGGCGCTGATGGCCGATCTGGAGGAGCTTACCTGTTTTCCGGGCGGTTTCCACCATCTTTCGGGCGCCTTCCAGGGTATTGGACATTTCTTTCTCACAATAAACATTCAAACCCGCCTCCAGACAGGCACAGGCATGTTCGGCATGCATGAAATCGGGTGTGGCGATGATAGCGGCGTCCAGGCCCTTCTCAGTGGCCAGCATTTCCCGATAATCTGTGTAACCGATCGGTGAATGCTTATAAGCCTCTAGCAGCTTAACCGCGGGCTTCAATCCGAAACTTTCCCAAATGTCACAAACCGCCTTAAAACGAACCCCGGGGATATTAAGGCAGGCGTTCAAAAGGACCTTGCCCTGGGCCCCTGCCCCGATCAGGGCGACATTTATATCACCCGCCCCGGCGGCAGCGGCAGCCTGACCAAAAACTTTAGGTCCGAAAACCAGCCCCGCACCGGCAGCCGCGGTGGAAAAGATAAAACTACGACGATTGATTCCTTTTTCTTGTCTCTTATTTTCCATGGTCGATTTACCCAGCCTCCTGCTAATAATTTTGAATTATTATAATAAGGGCAGTCTCACTATTTCCCTAAAGCTTATTCTCACCCCATTTTGGCTTGCTCGCAACCAATTATCCTTACTGTTAACTTTCGCATATTTTTTATCGAATCTCACCCCAATATCTCTGTGTCTCAGTGTGAGATAATCTTTGGGTTAATTATTTGTAGGGTGCGAAATCTCGCACCATTTCCTTTTCTTACCTTCTTAACTCTTCTTCCTTTTCACACTTTTCGCACCTTTCACACTTCTTTATCTTTCCCTTCCCACCTTCTTACCTTCTCACCACATCGAGGCCAATGTTGCTCAAGAAAAAAGTACGAATGTACCCTTACTTAGTTTTAAGCTTATCCATACGCGACTGAATCTTCTTAGCCGCCTCTTGTGCCTCCGCTTTTAGCTGATTATCCTCCAGGTATGGTTTTACCATCTCCAGGGCTTTTTCGCTGGCGAGCTGAGACAGACCCGAGAGAATCAGCTTTTTTTCCTCCGTCCTTTCCGCCAACTGCAAGGCTGTCTTGTACATATCCAGTTGTTCATCGGAGCTTTCGCCTTTTAGCCCTGCCAGGCGGATATAGCCCCGCAAGGCCAGAATCTGATAATTCATTTTTTGACTGCTCTTGACGATATTCAGCAGGTCATCCGCCGCCGCGACGTTAGGCCAATCCGCTAAAACGCGGACCGCCTCACCCTGCAGATTCTCATCAGGATCTTTTATAGCGGACCGCACCACCGCTATAGCCTGACCGGAGCCGATATTACCCAGAATCCCGAGGATTGCCGCCTTAGCCGCCGGGCCGGCATCAGGGTAAGCCGCGGCGAGTATGTCTGCTGATTTATTTACATCATCCAGCCGGGAATTTACCGTTATAATTGCCTTCTCTATCGCTTTACTATCACTGGTAGTTGGGGCATTTTTCAATAATTTGACTAAATCGGGCATACCATCGCCGCCGGCAACTTTGCCCAGGGCTTCTTCCGCCGCCAGGCGAACCGCTTGATCTTCATGGCCGGCATTTTTGATGAGTAATGCCATCGCGGCTTCGGTATGGCGCTCACCCAGACAGCGAAGCAGTTCCATACGTTCTTTTACATCGGCTAGGCTGCTATTTCCCAGGGCGGCCATAACAGCGCTATCCACTTCCAGCCCGCTTATGCGATCAAGTGCGTTACGAGCCGCGTCACGTATAGGACCGGTCTCGGCAGCAGCCATCTTTGCCAGCATTACGACATCAGCGCTACTGCCCAACTGTGCCAGCGCCTGCAAACCAGCCAGACGAACCGCTTCATCAGGATCTTCTATCGTTTTTAATACCGCGGGGCGAGCAATACTTTCGCCCATCTCCCCCAGAAAAACCAGAACCATCGTTCGATTAGCGGGCGAAATATTCGGCAATTCTTCCGCGAGAGCGCCGGCGGCCACCGGCCCTTTCAGATTACGCATAAATCGCAGGGCCAGGCTCTGCATTTGCGGGTGCTCGCTTTTAAGAGAGTTGATAATCAAAGCCGCCGCTTTCGCCGGCTCCAGGGAAGAGACTAATCCGCCAAATGCCGCTGCCCGAATATCCGGTGATTTGCTGGCATTGTAAACCTTTTGATAGATACTGGCGGCAATTTCATTCCCGCCCCGCGCCAGCGCTCGGTTAGCGCTATTGAGAAAAGCCTGATCCAGCAGAGTAAGCTGCTCAGCGTCGAAATTACTTGTAGCTGTCTCCAGCACGGCAACGGCGTCTTTTCCGCCAATCTTACCCAGGGCGATGATTGCGGCACTGGCAATAGTCTTATTGGCGGATTTGACCGGCCCAGCCAGTACTAAAGCTGCCTCTTTATCACCAAGCTCACCCAGGGAATTTATTATACCGATCTTAATATCGTCATTGTTTACTTTGGTCAAGGCCTCCCGCAAGGCTGCTATGGCAGCGGGATCGGCAATCCGCTGGAGGGCATAGCGGGCCATATCGCTTAGTTTGGGGTCACCCAGAAGACCGGCCAGGGCGGGAACCTCTTGGCTGCTGCCGATCAGCGAGAGCTGCCGACAGGCGAAATCCTTACACGACCAGCTCGCCTGCTGACTACCCAATAGCGCTGCCAGACGCTTAGCTAACTCGCTTCGCATATCGGCCTTGGCGGCACTATCTTTAATAGCATTTTCTATGCTGACAAGAGCCTGGCGGGATTGACCTGGCTCGTAGGAAACGACCTTGTCGAAAGCTTCATCGAGATTATCAGACGCTCCCCATGACGGCCCAGCATAAAAAAAGCAAAATATTAATAATAACGACGGGACAACCACCTGTATTCTAAATTTCATATTCTGCCTCTTTCCTTAATATAGGAGCAAATAAAGGCCGCGATAGCTCATTTACGCGAAATTTAACTTTTCTCGAACAATGGTCATCATAACATATTCAGAAATAAAATTAAGCCTAATTTTACCCAATTTTGGTATCGATTGCGAGCCAATCTGGTAATTTCCAAAATTTTGCTTGATTTTGTCGCCATAGATTTTAAATTATACGGTATTATTTTTTATCCTGGATAGATAGATTGAACTTGGTATAATATAAATCAGCATAAATAAATGTTTTATGGGGCCGTAGCTCAATTTGGCTAGAGCATCGGACTGTCGATCCGAAGGTTGCGAGTTCGAGCCTCGTCGGCCTCGTTGGTTTTTTTACCCCCCTTGTCGGGTGAAAGCCGTGGTTTTTGGTCTTCCAATTCCGTTTTTGATTGGCTTTTTTCATTGCCAATTTTAGCCCAATTCTGTCTGTTGTTGTCCGTGGAAATACAGGCCCCGCTGCAAAATGTCAACACCCGCAGGATATGCTCATAACTATATCCGTCTTCAGAGCAATTTTTTATCTTCTCCGTTTCCTCAGCAAAGCCTGTCCTGAGCGTAGCCGAAGGGCCACTCCGCCCAGCGCCAGCAGGGATATGGTGCAGGGTTCGGGGATAAGGTTTATATGATCGTAATATGTTGAACCGAATTCGATATTATCTAATAAATCGATAGTAAAAGATTGTCCACTAAGCCAATATCCTCTCAATTGGCCGCCGTTTTTGCTTCCTGTGAGGGGATCATAAATAAATCCGTAACCATAAATATTTACCACACTCGAATCAGCAGCATATAACCAATCGGATATAGACCCACCATAAATATTGATTTCACTCGAATCATGCGCCTCCAGGAACCAGCTTATTTCATCATTGAATATATTGACTGTACTGTAATTCCATGCTGATAATCCTTCATTTACCTTGCCGGAATTTATATTTACAACGCTGTAATTAAATGTATCCAGAGATTGGATTTCAGCCCCGTTCATATCGACAACGGCATTGTTCCAGGTGTAAACAGAATCATATGCAAAACCACTATCAATTACTCCACTGCTATAGAAGTTTGTCCGAGCCATAAGGACATCGGCATGAATTAGTAGTACAAGTGTTAATGTTATTAATACTGAATATGTTATTTTGTACATTTTCCTCTCCTTGAATACGTAAGGTTCTATTTATTAGTCTTTAAGTATTTTTGTTATCAAACATATTAATCGCACTCCGGATCTGTGCATGTCAGCCATCGACTCATAAACATCTGCAAGTCCAGGAGATCTACATGGCAGTCGTGATTGAAATCGCCTGGTAAGAAATTGGGATGACATTCGTCGCCGCATTTCCTGTCATCAACAACAAATACCGCTTTCACTGTCTTGTTTGTATCCATCATAACCGTTGTGTTCGCTGAGTTAGGATCAGCAATACCATCTCCCTCCCAATGATCAAAGTAATATACGTCAGGGCATAAAATAAACTTTTGAGACGCTATTGGTATAATGGTATCTTGTGGATATTCATTTTCACCAACAGCAGGTGTTACTGTGTTTATACCAATATCGTTTGGTTCTATTTCCATTGTAAGATAAACCAGAATGGTTGCGACACGGAACCCGAAGTCGTTGCGATTGACATCCGGGGGGTTGCAGCCGCGGAACGACGCGTGTAGGCCGAAATCCCCCTGGGCGGATGGGTCGTAGTTGAATGACCCGCCCCGCACGCCGCGTTGGTTGCCGTACAGTTTGGTCGCCTCGTTCCACTCCCAGATGTTGCCGCCCTGATCGAACGTGCCGTACGGACTGTCGGAAAGTTCAAACTCGCCAACCGGCGTCCGGTAGTATGGGCTACCGATGAGGTGTCCCTCACTGTAGTAGTTCGCGTTGTTGCCGGGGTTGGTAGTCTCGGTCGTGTCCCGTCCGGGGGCCGTGTCGCTGCTGGTCGGGTAGTCGAAATAGGTTTCCGTCGCCGGGTTGTAGTACGCCGCCTTATACCACTCATCCTCGCTGGTGATCGCCCACTTACAGTCCGCCTTGCGAGTGACCGCCAGCAGTTGCTCGCCCGTCGCGCCGTTCAGATAGTACGCCCCGTCCTCGGTCGTGCTCGCGTTCTGTGCCCCCGTCGGTTGGCCGTTGTGCAACCAGTTCGCAAAACGGGCAGCATCGCCCCAGTTCACGAAGTTGACCGGACGGTTGGCGTAGTCGCTCGCCACGCTGTAGGTGTAACTGCCGGAAGAACCGCTCTGCTGGATCTTGCATCCGTAGATGCTCGACCACATCTCCGTGTTGTACAGGCCGTAGGTGTCGGTCTTGGCCACGGCGTTGAGGAACGCCGTGTACTGACCCGCCGTCACCTCGTACTTGCCGATGTTGTAGACGTAATCCACCGCACCGCAGATGCGGTCCACGCCCTGACCGCCGTAGCTTTCGCCCGACCACTCACCCGCATTGCCCGGATTGCCCACGGGGACGGTCTCTATGGTAATCTTCGCAGAGGCGACACCGCTTACCGCCATCAAATACACAACAATTGCAAAAACTTTTATTCTCATTTTCCTGCTCCTTTAAGATATTAAATAAAAAAACCGGCGCAGAGAAAGACCACCTCTCTCTCACCGGGTTCATATTTACGAAAGCTGCTATTTGTCTTTAACGAAAACTGCTCAAAATAAGACGTGTTCTATTTTACCACACAGCAGGCCCGGAAACTAGCGGAAAATACCCAAATAGTAACTATGAATATCTGCTATTTTGATGAAGCCTGCACCATTGCCATAATGCCCGCTTTTACCGCTTCCGGCAGGCTGGGCCAAGCCTCGAAAATATTGGCCAATTCGGGGTATTTTGGCAGCAAAATGACCAAGTTTTTGGCAAAGTCATTTTCGCTAAATTCATAACTATTGTTATTGCAGGCTTTACAATCGGTTGTCATCGGACTGTCGATATGTCGCTCGACTTTCTCGCCGATCTGCCGTTATATTTTCCGCTTTTCTAACCCATTAATCAAGCCGGATAGCATCTTGGAGATTTCCTCCAGATGGGATTTCAATAGCTGATGTTTATCTGCCGCAATGAGATTTCTTCGCAGGGCCAACACCAGTAATGGCACGCATTCCTGCACCGAACCGCGGGCGATACCGAAGAAGTTTTTCCGCTCCGCCTTGGTGAATCGACCGTTACCTTCGGCGATGTTAGCGGCTATGGATAATGAGGCCCGATTGAGTTGATCTGAAAGATATCTATAACCTTTAGGGAATTTTTCTGTTAGGGAGCCAATTTTATCGGCGAAATCAATAGCTTTTTGATAGACGATCAGTTTCTCAAATGCGAAAACCATCTTTCATCTCTTTTGCAATCTTCTGGTTTTCACCCCTCGTGGCCTCAGCCGCGTTGCTCTACTCTCTACTTACTATTTTCTACTGCTCTATTTTTTCGCCCGCAGGGCGAAATAATTATCATCTTCTGATTTTCACCTTTCGCGGCATCAGCCGCGTTGCTCTACTCTCTACTTTCTACTCTCTATTTTTGCCGCTCTGCGGCAAAAATCGGGGTGACTGGACTTGAACCAGCGGCCTCCTGCTCCCAAAGCAGGCGCTCTAGCCAAACTGAGCTACACCCCGATCAACAAACACCGCTAAGTGTATCTGGATACCTATCTCCTGTCAATAAAACAATTTATATTCATATCTTTTGGAAAAAATAGATTGACGGCGGATAAGGTGGATTTTATAATTCTTTTTTCCCAATGAACTGTGGTTAAGATATATATCCTGGCTGGTTTTAACTGCCTATATTGTAGTAATTTGCCGAAGTGGCGGAATTGGCAGACGCGCGGGATTCAAAATCCCGTCCGGTTCACCCCGGGTGAGGGTTCGATTCCCTCCTTCGGCAGTCTGTTTTCTGCGTGAGAAGAATTCTTTCTTCTCTACTTTCAACTTACAACTTTCAACTGCCTGCCACGTCGAAGCCTCTGGCGAAGACGGGCTCTACTCTCTCGCGCAGCATCGCCTTCCCACCTTCTTACTTTCTCACTTATCTATCTTAACACCAAAAGATCACAAATTGTCCACCCTCATACAGATAATTTATAAGTATCCTTTCCGTCGACCTTTAACGCAAAAACTATAATTTTTCTTAAAAATTCATTGATTTTTACTAACAAACTAATAAATTGCTCAAAACCAGTAAAAAACGATGAAAACCTTCGTGTAAAGGTGGGATATTGGTGCTAAAAGCGTCAGATTTGACCACTTTTGCGCATAAATTTGCCATTTTTTGTATTCAAATGCGCAATTTTCGACCAAAAAAACCATTTTTAACCCGTTAAAAACTGCATTTTTAGCCCCAAATATTACGAATTATTTGATTCTTTATTGATAGAAGCTGACGGTGGCGGCTAATGCTATAATTTCCCCAAAGGTGTCTCCTTGTCCTTTCTGTGGCTCGGTCGCCTGTTTTCGCAGATTTTATTAACTGGTAATATCGTAGGTAGTTATGTATAATACTTTTTCTTTTTTAAAAATACTGGTATGGATTTGATAGTTGACAATCTGGAAGATTGCCTCACCGGCGTTATTGCCGCCGCAACCGAATTCGCTCTGCGAATCGCTACCCAAAACAAGGGTCCGCGGAACCTTGATTGGTTATGAAAATACTGGAAATGACGTTTAAATCCGGTTAAATACGATGAAAATGACAATATGTGATATCACGATTATACATTCTTATGTTAAGCAGAAAGGAAACAATCATGGCTAAAAAAATCAGATGGGGCGTAATCGGCTGTGGCGGGATCGCCGCCCGCAGGACCATACCCGAATTCGTAAAAATGGCGGAAAACGCCCAGATAGTGTCCGTTATGGACATTAACAGCCAGCGGGCCAAAGAGATTGCTAAGCAGTTTTCCGTACCCCATAGCTGCGATAACGAGGCGGAACTGCTCAAGCAGGACCTGGAAGTGGTATATATCGCCACGCCGCAGAACGTGCACTGCCGGCAGGCTGTCCAGGCTGCCCAGGCGGGCAAGCACATCCTCTGTGAAAAACCCATCGCCATAACCCTCGATGAAGTGGACCAGATGAAAAAGGCCTGCGCTAAGGCAGGGGTAAAATTTATGCTGGGCTTTTGCATGAGAAACAACATGTATAACAAGAAAGCCCGCGAGTTGGTACAATCCGGCGCCCTGGGCCAGATGGTCATGGGCCGGGCCGAGCTGACCTGCTGGTACCCCCCCATCCCGGGCGCCTGGCGGCAGGACTACAGCATCAGTCACGGCGGCTCCCTTTTGGATATGGGAACCCACTGCCTGGATATGCTGGAATGGATCATGGCCGCCAAGATCGTGGAAGTCACCGGCTTTCAGGCCCTGATGACGCATAAATATCCCACGAAGATCGAGGACGCCTCCACTATTGTGGTGCGGTTCAGCAATGGCGCCCACGGGATCGTGGACAATTACTTCAATCTGCCGGACGCCGCCGCCCAGAACGCCCTGGAGCTGCACGGCACGAAAGGCTCCATCATCGCCCAGGGCACTATCGGACAGGACCCCACCGGCAAGATGTTCAGCATCATTCAGCCGCAGGAGACCGGCTACGACGCCAACCAGGTCCGCAACGTGGAAGTCAAACGGGAAGAGTATAAACTGCAAGGGGTAGGTATTTACGGGCAGATGATTAACGCCTTCAGCAAATGTATTCTGGAAGATACCACACCGCCGATAACCCTGGAGGACGGCAGGCACTCGGTAAAAGTGGTAAACGCGATTTACCAGGCGGTCAAGGAAAAGAAAGTGGTAGCGGTTCAGGAGTAATAGATGAGCAAGTTGGCAATCAAAGGCGGCACGCCGGTACGGACCAAGCCCTTCTTCGACTGGCCGATTATCGATCCGGAAGGTGAAAAGGCCCTGCTGGACGTCTATCGCAGCGGCAAATGGTGGCGGTTCGCCTTCGGCCAGGGCGTGGAATTAGCTGAGCCGGAAAAGGGCGAGCGAAGCCAGGTGGTGATGTTCCAGGAGGATTTTGCCCGGCATCACGGCTGCCGGTACGGTATCGCGGCGGCCAACGGCACGGGCACGCTGGAGATGGGCATCCGGGCCATGGACCCGCAGGTCGGCGACGAGATTATTGTGCCCGCCTATACCTACGTGGCCAGCGCCACTTGCGTCATGCAGAACAACTGCGTGCCCATCTTCGTGGATATCGAGCCGGACACCTACAATATCGACCCGGCCAGGATCGAGGAAGCGATAACTGACCGAACGCGGGCGATTATGGTGGTGCACTTCGGCGGCCAGCCGGCGGATATGGACCGCATCGGAGCTATCGCCGCCAAACATAAGCTGCCAATTATCGAAGACGCTGCCCACGCCCACGGCTGCGAGTGGAAAGGCAAGAAGACTGGGTCGCTGGGATGGTTCAGCTCCTTCAGCTTTCAGGCCAGCAAGAACATGAACGCGGGCGAAGGTGGAATCCTCTGCACCAACGATCATAAGCTGGCCATCGAATGCGATTCGATGATGTGGGCGGGTCGCAAGGTGGGCAGGCCATGGTACGAATTTCACCGGCTGGGCTGGAATTACCGGATAACCGAATTCCAGGCGGCCATCCTGCGGGTGCAACTGAAACACCTGGACGATCAGGTAGCCCAGCGGGAAAAGATGGCCCATTATCTAACTGAAAAACTAAATCAAATAGACGGCATTCGGCCGCTGGTGCAGGATAAGCGGACGACCCGACACGGCTATCATATCTACATGTTCCGGTATGATGAAAAGGTAACAGGCTTGTCGCGGGATAAATTCCTGAAGGCGCTGGCGGCGGAAGGGGTGCCGGGCTTCAGCGGCTATACCTTCCCGCTGTACCAGAACCCGATGTTTGTGAACAAGAAATTTATTAACGGGTCGTTCCCGCTGGGGACGCAGTATCACGCGGATATTGATTATATGAAATTCAAGGAGAAATGCCCGGTCTCGGAGCGGGCGTGCCGGGGTGAGGCGGTATGGCTGGCGCAAAATATGTTCCTGGGCACTAAAGAGGATATGGATGACATCGCGGAAGCGGTAGAGAAAGTCCTCAAATACAAAAATGAACTCTGAAAAACCGAAAACGATAGGACGGATGTTAAAAGATTTGAAAGAAATGGGTCTGGAACGAGGCGACTGTGTTGTTGTTCATAGCTCATTCAAATCTCTTGAATTGAAAGATAATATCCCGCAAGACGTAATCCACACTTTCCTGGAATATCTCGGGCCGGAGGGTACGGTGGTAATGCCGACCTTTACTTACTCATACGTGGGAATCTGGAACGTGGAGCCTTTTAACGCGGCAACCACGCCGGGAAAGGGAACCGGGATTTTAAGCGAAACCTTGCGGAACCATCCCGAAGCCCGGCGAAGTGAGCACCCCACCTACTCAGTGGCAGCGGTAGGAAGATACGCAGGAAAGATTACCGAAGGCAGGCAAAGGGCAAGCGCCCTGGGCAGCGGCTCTTCCTACGATGAGATGTATAAGCTGGGCGCCAAGGTACTGCTGATGGGAGTGGGCAGCGACCGCAACTCGATGCTGCATTATACCGAGGTGAAAGCAGGTTTGCCTTATAATGATATACCATTCCGTGAGTTCTGGGGCAGAACCGCTCTGGTGGAAGAAAACGGCAGAGCAGTAGAAGTTCAACTGGTAAAAGAATTTCCCGGCTGCAGTTTAAACTTCGGGGCAGCCGATGATTTCCTGGGGGCCAAAAACATATTACAACGAGGTAAAATCTGCGCTGCGGATTCAATGCTTATAAGTGTAAACGAAATGGTAACTGCGGTAATAGAAAAGCTTCGGGAACAACCCGACTGGCTCTTGTGTGATAAATTTGTTTGTGAGCCCTGTAATTTGCGCATGAAACGTCTGCGGGAAAAAGGGTTGATATGAAACAGGGTGAGCTGGAGTACGTAATGCGCGCCGTGGAAAAACACAAGAATGAAGCGGTAAATCTCCTGCAACGGCTGGTGCGGATTCCATCGGTGAATCACCCGCCCACGGGCGATGAGAAAGAGGTGCAGCAGTTCTACTACGAATATCTAAAAGGGCTGGGTCTGGAAACCGAGATTTTCGAAGCGGATGACGTCACGGCCTTCGCCGAGCACCCGGGCCGACTCATGGAACATGATATGAAAGGTCGGCCGGTCGTGGTGGGTGTTCTCAAGGGAGCCGGCGGGGGCAAAAGCCTGATGCTCACAGCCCACGCAGACGTCGAAGCGGTCGGCGAGGCAAAGCTCTGGAAAGATAATAACCCCTTCAGCGGCAAGCTGGAAGGTGATAGAATCTACGGCAGGGGAAGCGCGGACGACAAGTCAGGCATGGCGATCGCCGCGATGACGGCTAAAACATTACGGGAAACGGGAATAAAATTAAAGGGCGACCTGATCATCGCCGCTGTCAGCGATGAAGAACAGGCTGGGGCAAACGGAAGTGTTTTGCTGATGTGTAAGAATTATAAACCGGATGGGTGTCTGCTGCTGGACGGCGACGAACAGCTTTTCCAAACGGCCAATCTCGGGGGCGGCAACTGCGTGATAGAACTGTCCGTCCCTCCCCCGCAGCGGGACGCAGAGGCGCTGCTGGATTATTTCGAGCGGGTCCGCAGCGCAATAGGGCAGTTCAGAGAAGCAAGGCAGAAGGCCTTTATCGACCAGAAGTATTACGCGGGCGATCCGTGGCCGAAAACGGCGGTGCGGATAACGAAGATAAATCTGGCGACGCAGACGGTAACGGAAGGGAGATTTACGGTCTGGTTTTACCTGCTGCCGGGCGAAAAATCGCGGGAGCTGAAACGAAACTTCGAAGGGCAACTGCAAAAGATAAACGGGCAGGGCAGTTTCACGATTAAATGGCTGTCGCGGTTTATCCCGCCGTCCGAGGTCAGCGAAGAGGAGGATTTCGCCAGATGCGCCCTGGAATCATACACCACGGCGACGGGTCGAGCGGGGCGAACGGCGGGCGGGCCGATGAACGATATGGGATTCCTCAATGAATACGGGGCCTACCCGTGCATTGCCTTCGGGCTGGGCCACCAGGACAGAACCGGGTCGGCCCACGGAATCGACGAATTTATTACGGTCGGCGAGCTTATGGACGGTATTAAAACGACGGTGATAACCGCCATGAACTGGTGCGGTTATGATATCGAAAAACAGATAAACAATTAAATTATAAAGGAGAAGCAACGATGCCCAAAGAATCCGGGAAAAAGCAAGCAAGTTATGCAGCAAGTTACGACGCGGGGGATGGGGTGAAACTGAAAGTTCCCTATTCCTTTTTCGGCTCGATAATCGGCGAAGAAGAATTAGAAGCGATTAAAGAGGTACTCAAAGGCGAGACGTTCACCATGGGGCCGCAGGTAGCGGCGTTTCAGGAGGAATGGGCCCGGTTCTGCGGGGTGAAACACGCGTTCGCCACCTCCAGCGGGACGACAGCGTGCAATATCGGGATGCAGCTTCTGGGATTAAACCCGGGGGACGAAGTCATCACCACGCCGATAACCTTCATCGCCAGCAGCGCGGAGCTGCTGCGACTGGGGGCGGTGCCGGTGTTCGCGGACGTGCAGTACGAGACGCACAACATCGACCCGGAAAGCATCAGGAAAAAAATCACCAAAAAGACCAAGGCGATCGTGGTGGTGCATTACGGCACGCAGATCTGCGATATGGATGAGATCATGGCCATCGCCCGGGAGCACAAACTGCTGGTGATGGAAGACGCGGCGCACACGCCGGGGGCCCTGTACAAAGGCAAAAAGGCGGGCAGCTTCGGCGACGTGGCGGCGTTCAGCTTTCATCCGCTCAAGAACATGACGACGTTCGAGGGCGGGATGCTGGTGGTCAATAACGAGAACCTGGTAGATAAGGTGTTCACGCTGCGGTGCATCGGGCTGAAAAGTTATACCGACCAGAAAGACTACTGGCTGCCCTATCACTACGACGTAGTGGAAGTAAACGGGGTGATCGGCGATAACTACCGGATGGATGAGGTGCGGGCGGCGGTGGGCAGGGTGCAACTGAAAAAGCTGGACCATTTCAACGCCAAGCGGTTCGAGCTAACCAAGTACGTCAACGCCAAGCTGCAGGGGACGGAGGGAATTTCAGTGCCTTACTACGCTCCGGACCGGACGCAGGTATGCTACCTGTACAATCCGCGGTATAAGCTTCACCGCGAAGGCTATCCCAAGGACGAGTTCCTGCGAATTCTTTACTACGAGGAAGGAGTCCAGGCGATTCTGCACTACCTGCCTAATTACCTGTTCAGCATTTATCAAAAACGCGGCTATAAGAAAGGACTGTGCCCGGTGGCGGAGAAGGTGTTCTTCGAAGAAACGATGACGCTGCCGATGCATCCGCGGTTCACCCACGCGGAACTGGATATGATGGCGGCGGGGATCAAAAACGCGGCGCGAAAGGTCAAGGAAAGAGGCAAGAAGTAAATATTTAACCGCGAATAAGCTATGTAACCGGAGCCTCCCGGTTGGGTTATAATGCGGGATCGTTTTATCGTCCCAATAACTTTTTTCAGGAGGCTCCTAATGGATAAGTATATCGGATT
>Ga0209164_1001289_pt1 | contig 34007 bp, 34 predicted proteins | sample MTBNYHSulfiMetaG_FD_187458 | JGI IMG/M metagenome (GOLD analysis project Ga0209164, IMG submission 187458) | Enrichment culture microbial communities from rom New York Harbor, USA that are MTBE-degrading - MTBE-NYH (New York Harbor Sulfidogenic)... | ecosystem: Environmental > Aquatic > Marine >... | reverse complement strand
TCCCGACGGGAGCATCCATCATTTTGTATCTATAAAGGGGAAGGAAATTATAAATATTAATAGGATATTAACACCTGGAGGCACCAACATGAAAAGTGCAAGCAAAGCAAAATATGCATTGTATGCGGTAGCAGTGGTCGCCATGCTGTTACCGGTAAACGCTGCTTTTAATGGGTTACCAGCTGAGCAGGATACCTCTCAAGCAACCCTGGAAGTCAGCAGAACCAGCGGAGGCGCGGTCAGCATGGACCTGTGCACCGAGCGGCACACCGTAGATACCGTAACTGCTCCGGTGGCTCACCCGCTGATGGCTGCTGCCACCTTGGGGACAGACGTCCAGGTGACCGCCGGGGAAGGCCTGGAAATCCAGCCGGCCATCGCCAGTGACGGCTCGGGGAACCTGTTCGTGGGAATGATTGCCGATTTTGGCTCCGGCTACAACGCCTATTTCACCGGCTCCAATGACGGCGGTACCACCTGGGCAGATAACGCCGTGGCCTGGCAGATTGACACCCCGGAATACCCGGACGTTGACTACTGGGGCGAGGGCACGCGATTCTTCGGCACCATGGTGCCCAATCCCTCGGCATCGGACGGCAGCGAGTTATACGTCATGGAGGTGGGAAATCCTACCGACTTTGACAACTACGCCATGGTCTACTGGGACTGGGCCGACGTGGGCTCCGGCTATACAGACTTCAAGGCGGTCAACATTGGCTGCGACAACGGTGTGGAGGACTACGCCTACGGCGGTATATCCATTATCGGCAACCACGGCTCCGGTCTGGTGGACACTCCGTTCTTCTCCTATCAGGCAACGGAGGACGGAACAGCCTGGATTTACACCTTCACCTCGGTGGACAGCGACTTCACCCTGGAGGGCTGCACATCCACCTCCATGGATGCCGACCCCGCCACCCACTACGCCTATCCCACCTGGAACTACCTGGACGAGCAGACCGGCCTGTACAACGTGTACATCAGCGTCTTTGACTTCGGCACCTGGGACGAGTACCAGGGCTACCCCATCCACCCCGGACTGGGAGACGTGTACATCAACGATTCGGCGGTGAGCGTGGAATACCTGGACATTTCCGCCTACAACAACAACGTCGTCATTGTAGCCCAGACCAGCCAGTACGGCTCCCCCAACAAGGATATTACCTGCTACTATTCCAGCGACGGCCTGGAGACCATCCAGACCAGCACCATCGCCGCCAGCCAGGACAGCGAGCTGTACCCCAAGGTGATACACACGGGCAGCAACCAGGCCATTGCCATCTTTGTTAAAAACAGCAACCTGTATGTGACCACCACCGAGGACGGCGGAGCAACCTGGACGGAGCCCGAGCAGGTCAACGACCAGGACGGCACCGTGGAGACCACCTATTCCACCTATGCCGCAGCAGACCTTTCCCGATCCGGGACCCTGTGGGCAGACACCCGAAATGGTAACTCTGACCTCTACTATGACGAAGTGGCAGCCCCCGGTCCCCTGCTCAACGTGGCCACCATCTCCGGCGGATTTGGCGTGACGGCCACCGTCACCAACAGCGGCAGCGGAGACGCGGAAAACGCTGAGTGGAGCATCACCTTCGACGGACCCGTGTTCATCGGAAAGGAAAAGACGGGAGCGGTGACGGTGCCCGCTGGCGGCGAGGCCGAAATCAAGAGCGGCTTCATTTTCGGCATCGGCCGAGCCACCATCCGGGTACAGGTGGAAGGCGCCTCAAAATCCGCGGAGGGGCTGGTACTGGGACCCCTGGTGCTGGGCATAGAATAAAACCAACCCTCTTCCCCCTTCTTCTTTTATTTTTATCCCACCACTGAGTGCTCCTGCTCGATGTCCATGTCCTCGAAGCGGGCCAGATTCAGGCTCTCCAGAATGGGGGAGCCGGCACCGTCAACGATGAGGTCGGCCAGCAGCCGGGCCACCATGGGGGCCAGCATGAATCCGTGGCCGGAAAAGCCGTGGCACTGGATGAAACCCTCCAGGCCCTCGACGGGCCCCAGAATGGGTCGTGCATCAGGGGTCACATCGTAGAACCCGGTCCACTGGCGAATCACGTTGATGTGACTCAACACCGGCGCATAGCGGGCCAGGGTGGCCGCCATGTGCTGGAGGAAGGAAAACGTGGGCTCCAGGTGATAGCCGGTGACCGTCTCCGGGGGCGGGATGCCTCCCAGCACCTGTCCCTCGTCCTGCTGGCTGAAATAGATGCCGTCCCTGAATGAGATGACCATGGCGTCGAAGACCCGGGCCATACGCTCGGTGACGATGATCTCCTTTTTGTAGGGTACGTTGGGGACCTCCACGCCGGCCATGGCCGCAATCTGCTTGGACCAGGCACCGGCCGCGTTGACCACCACCGGGACAGAAAGATCTCCTCTGTCGGTGCGCACGCCGGTCACTGACCCCTGATCAGTGAGGATGTCGGTCACCGTGGTGAAGCGATAGAAATGGGCGCCCTGTCGCCGGGCGGCCTCCGCATAGGCATAGGTGGTTTTGAAGGGGTCGGCGTGTCCGTCGGTGGGGCAGAAGGTGGCCCCTATGGCCCGCATGCCCTCGACGTCCAGTATGGGCACTATTTCCGTGACCTCATGAGGTGAAAGAATGTCTACCTCCAGGCCCAGGGAGCGCTGCATGGCCACGTTTTTTTCCGCCTGCCGCAGGTCCTCCTCGTCGTGCACAGCGATCAGGTAGCCGCCCTGTCGGAAGCCGATGTCCGCCCCCAGGTCCTGGCTCAGCTGCTCGAATATCTCCACGCTCTGCATGGCCAGGGTGACATTTTCCCGGGCCGACCACTGCTGACGCACCCCGGCCCCGCACCGTCCGGTGGCCCCCGAGGTCAGGGAACGTCGCTCCACCACTGCCACCTCCGCTCCCCGCCGGGACAGCTCGTAGGCCAGAGCGCAGCCGTTTATGCCCCCACCCACGATGGCCACGTCCGCCCGCTCAATCACGGCTATCACCCGCCAGAAGGCCCAGGGCCACGGGAACGGCGGGAGGACGACTGGTCTGCATCTGGACATCCGCCATGGTCTGCCCGGTCTCCCGGGCCAGGATGCGGGCGGCCAGGGGGAGACAGGTGCGCCCCTGGCAGGGACCCATACCCAGGCGCAGCCGGTGCTTGAGCTCGTCCAGCGTCCGGCAGCCTTCCTCGATCGCCTTCATGATTTCCTCTTCGCTCACGTCCTCGCATCGACAGATGATGGTCATGGTTTCACCCGTATGGCCCGCACCTGCATGGCCAGCGCCGGTGGCACCTCCACGGTGACCACGCAGGTGTCTCTGCGCTTGACTACCTTGGTGACCGTGCCCCTGCCCACCTCCTCCCCCTCCCGGTTGACGAGCGTCACCTGGTCTCCCTGCCCGGGGACGGGCAGCATCTCGTAGGGCAGGGTCACCCAGCCCCGGCCGTCGTCCACCTTGACCAGGAAAATGGCCAGTCCGGGACAGACGGCCACGCACTGTCCGCAGCCTATGCACGCCTCGTAGTCCATCTGGGGCGGGGCGTTGATGTTCTCCATGGAAATGGCCTGTACCGGGCAGGCGTCGACGCAGGGGTTGCAGGGAATGTCCTGCACGCATTCAATGACCGCCACCCCCCTGGCGAGGTGCTCTTCTGAGGGGAGACGCAGGTGGTCCACGCTCAGCACGCCGGTTTTTTCATACTCCCGCATGGGATGCCTCCTGGAGTATTTTCTCCTTGGCCGCTCGAGCCTTGGCCCCAAAGGGCCCCTCTCGCATGGCCTGCAGTGTTGACTGGTAGGAGATGAGGGCGTCTCGGCTGTCTTCAGCCAGCCCCAGGTGGATGGCTGCCCCCAGTCCGGCTATTTTCCCCTCCACCATGGCCGTGGAGGCCTCCTCTATGCCCGATGTGTCTCCCGCCACGAAGGTTCCGGAAATCGAGGTCTCCATGACCTGGTCGTGGATGGCCACGTGACCGCCTGCCTCCGGTATGTAGGCGCGGTGCACACCGGCCTGAAACAGCAGCTGGGCGCTGGGGGTGAGCCCCACGGCCAGGCACACCGTGTCGCAGGGGACGTCTTCTTCGCTGCCTTTCACCGGCTGCCAGTTTTCGTCCAGCCGGACCACGATGGCCCCCTCCACCCGGTCTCCTCCATAGACCTCTTTGACGGAATGTGAGGTATAGATGGGGACGCCGTGGCGGCGGAGTTTGGCCGCATGCACATGGTAGCCCCCGATGCGGGGCATGGCCTCCACCACCCGGTCCACCGCCACCCCCGCCTGCAGCAGCTGATAGGAAACGATGAGGCCCACGTTGCCCGCTCCCACCATGAGCACCCGCCGGCCGGGCATGATGCCGTAGACGTTCATCAGGGTCTGAACCCCGCCCGCCCCGTAGACTCCGGGAAGGTCGTTGCCGGGAAAGGCCAGCATGTTTTCCTGGGCTCCGCAGCTGAAGACGACCGTGGGGGCCTGCAGGATGTACATGACCTGGGCCATTTTGTTGACGGCGGTGAGCCGGTGACTGCCGTGGCCGCCGTAGTATCCAAAGACGCTGGTATCCAGGAGGATGGTCATCTGTCCCTCCCGGGCCAACTGGAGCGCCTCTTCCTCCAGCTCGGCAGCAATGGTTATTCCCCGGGTTCCTGCCCGCTCCTCCCGGGAGCCGAAAAACTTGTGGGTCTGCTTGACGAGCTGTCCCCCCATGCGGGGGTTTTCGTCCACCAGCACCACCCGGGCGCCATGCCGGGCGGCCTCTATGGCAGCACATATGCCCGCCGGCCCCGCCCCCACCACCAGCACGTCTGCATCCAGCTCCTCCCTGCGGTGTTCCTCGAAGGGGGCCTGGGGAAGACGGGGTGGGTCCGGAGGCTCCACCTCCATGTCCTGGCTGACGGGAACCATGCAGGTGCGCACGTTGGGCACCCCATTGACCCGCATGAGGCAGGACGAGCACTTGCCGATGCCGCAGAAGAAGCCCCGCGGCCGGTGAAACTTGACGCTGTGGGAGAGGATGTGCACCCCGGCGGCGTGCAGGGCGGCGGCCACGGTTTCCCCCTCATAGGCCTCTATGGGCCGGCCGTTATAGGAAAACTGTACCTTCTTGCCTCTGTCGAACTGCAGTATGGGATGCTGATGAACCCTCATTTCTTTCCCCTCACCGTCTCCTGCAGGAAGGTGGTGGTGCGACGGCGGAAGACGGCGATGTCCGGAACGTCCTCCCGGTCATACTTGGCCTCCAGGGCGCTGATAACGGCCACATATTCCTGGTAAATCTTTTTCTTTTTCATCAGTTGCTCCGGGGTCATAATCTCCCGGGCGGTATCCGTGAAAAAAACGTCAATCCAGGGTCGGGGCTTGGGCGCCGGGTGGGTGGCATTGTATTCCATGTTGTGGGCGGCGGCGATGATGGCGCTGTCCACCATTTTGGTTCCGGCAGCCACCGATTTGAACAGGCGCACCAGCTCCTCCTCGGCCACATGGGGACACTGCTCCTTCAGTTCTTCCAGCAGCTCTCGGGAGGTACGGCCCATGCTGATAATCTTCTTGCCCTCCCTGTACTGGTTTTCCAGAATGTCCTTGACGTCTGCCATCCATCAACGTATGCGCATATTCAATAAATGATTTGCCCCGTCGGTCCCCGGGCACCGCATCAGCCGGTCCTCACGTCAGCTCGGCCAATGCTCCGTCCAGACGCTGCAGGAAGACGTCCACCTCGCCCGGGCTGATGACGGTGGGGGGCAGAAAGCGGATATAGGGGCCGGTGGACAGGCTGGATTTCACGCCCTTCCGGTGGAGGGCCTGCTGCAGCCGGGACACGTTCTCCGGGCTGCCCACGGAAAAGGCCAGCATCAAGCCGCGGCCCCTGATGTCGTCCATGACCGGGTGTTTTTTCTGCAGTTCCCTCAGGCCGTCGCTCATCTGCTCCGTTCTGTCAATGACGTTGCCGGTGATGTCGTGGCGGCGCATCTGCCGGGTGGCAATCAGGGCTGCGGTCATGGCCATGGGGTTGCCCCCAAAGGTGGAGCCGTCCCAGCCGGGCTGCATGGCACTGGATATTTCCTGGCTGGTGACCACGGCGGTCACCGGATAGCCGCCGCCGAATGACTTGCCGATGGCCATGATGTCCGGCACCACGCCGTAGCTGTGGCAGGCAAACCAGTCTCCTTCCTCGACGGCCGTCCGGCCGAACCCGGCCTGGACCTCGTCGTCTATGATCACAGCGTGGCGCTCCTTCGCCAGCTCCCAGAGGTCGTCGATGAATTCCTGCTGGGCGGGGAGGTTGCCGCCCTCTTCGCCCTGCACCATCTCCATGATGATTATTTTGGCGTCCGTTTGGTCCATGAGGCGGTGAACGCTGTCTGCGTCGTTGAAATCGGCAAAGTGCACCCATTTTTCGTCGGCCAGTCCGAAGGGCTCCCGGTAGGCCCGGTTCCAGGTCACCGCCACCGCTCCGTGGGTGCGGCCGTGGAAGCCGTTTTTGAAGGCGATGACATCCCGGGTCCCCGTGTAGGCCTTGGCAAACTTGAGGCATTTGTCCACTGCCTCCCCGCCGGAGTTCTGCCAGTAAAAGTGGTCCAGGCCGGGAGGCATCATCGGTCCAATCTCTTTGAGGAAACGGGTTCTGGCTATCTGCACCCGGTCCTCCTTCATGGATACCAGCAGCCGGGCCTGGTTGTACAGTCCCCGGGCCAGTTCCCCGTTGGCCATGCCCAGGTTGGTGGCGGAGTAGTTGCTGTCCATGTCCAGGTACCAGCGGCCCTTGCTGTCCAGAATCCAGCAGCCCTGCCCCTTGACGGGCACCACGTCTTCTTCCAGATGAGACACCGGTATTTTTAGGGCCCGGTGCACGTCGATGGCCTCGGCCGTGGATATCTCGCTGTATTCCAGCTGGCGGATGAGGTCTTCCCAGTTTTCCCTGGCCAGCTCTGCCCGGTCGAAAACATCCACAACGACGTCTGCCTGCTTTTCGGATAGCGGCTTCCGGGGCTCCACGTCTCCCAGCCGTTCCCTCAGCCGGGCTGTAACCCGGGCGGCCTCTCCCTCCAGCACGTTGTCCAGCACCTCGCAGACCCTCTCCAGCGTGGCGTTGGTGCGCTCCGGATGCTCAGCGCTATCGAATATCAACATTTTTTTCAAATTCTCTGTGTACATGATATCAGACTTTTGTTCCCGACATTCCTACGTTTACCCCCTTTTATATACTTTGGGGTCCGGTTCGGGGTAGTGCGTCTCGCAAATTACTTATACAAATGTATGAATGGCTGAAGTGTGGACTCAAAGCTGGCTCTGGCGCTGATCCTAGTGTTGCTCTGCCTGCCCCTGATGGTGCCAGAAAACCGGGCCTATGATGCAGACTTTCCGCACCGGCAGGAGCTGGTGCTGCCCGAGGTAAGCGACCACATGCGCTATCAGCCGGTGGACGTGACCGTGAGCTTTGTGCAGCCCTGCTGGGCTGTCAGTGAGGACCGGCACAGCGTCCGGGTGGTCTACGACGACGGGACGGCGGAGCGGGAGCTGGAATGCCAGATTTACAGCCTCCGGCACATCGACGACAGCCATATCGACTCCTGCAATGTGGTGTTTTTGCTGGAGGGAGAGGGCCGGTACTATGTTTACTACAGCGGGCAGGAGACAGCGGCCCCCGGCTATCCGGACCGGGTGGCGGTGTCCGATGAATCCTACTACTACGAGCCCATTCCCGGCTACTCCATCAACCTGGACTACTACCGCATCACCGAGGAGGGAGACATCCTGTACGGGGTGGGGCAGCGGGGTTCATTCTTTGGCATAGACATGAGCCAGAAGGTTATCAAGCAACTGCCCGGCAAAGGGGACTTCCGGGCCGCCAACTGGGGCCAGCTGGCCTCCTTTGCCTTCTTCTGGTACGAAGGCCGGGACAAGGGCACCGACGAAAAACTGGTGTCCAAAGACATCCTGGTGGACGGCAACCTCATGGTCAGAGTGGGCATCAAGAGCCAATCCAGCGACCACAAGGTAGAGACCACCGCCCTGTACACCTACTACTATTCACCCCGGACGGACAAGCGGCTCACCGCCGAGGTCACCCATGAGGTCCTGCAATCCTGCCGCATCCAGGGGATGGAGGAAGAAGACGGCATCTACGCCTACCTGCTCACCGTGCAGTCCCGCAGCGTCTCCCTGCCCGACCTCAACCTGGGCTACATCCCCCCCTACCTGCACGTCAGTGCCGAAGACGGGACGGTGCACGAATATCATCTGGAGCAGGACCCGGAAAATGAGGACTACAACTGGCTGCTGTCCACCACCGACGACATCGACCTGGGCTCCCCGGCCTGGTTTTCCATCGACGACGGGGCGACCGGCAGGGCCTACGCCCTCATGTTCAACAGCACCGACATCGCCCCCCAGCTGGAGGGCATACAGGTGAAGGCCACCACTCGACAGGAGGTCAACGTGCCGGGACTGGAGGTGGACGGGGGAGGCATCAGCGGGGGGCGCAACGCCTACGAGGCGGGGGGAACCCACCACCTGGACATCCCCCGGGGCTTCACGGCCACCTTCATCGCCCAGTTCTATTCCTCCCAGGACGGGGGAGTGGAGTCAGTAAAACAGGAGGCACAGATATTTGACAGGCTGGTCTCCTGCCGAAAGTGCCCTCTGGGGACGGTGGAGGGAGGAGCCGGCAAAACCCATCGGCTGACCGTCTATCCTCGACTGGCGCCCGCCGTCCCCTTTTCCTCTGCCCTCTCCGCCCTCACCGGGCGAGGGCTGCCCTCCACCACGGTGGAGCTGTGGCGCAACGACAGTCTGGTTGCGGTAGGCGTAGCCAGCCGCATCCCCATAGGCATGGGGGAGGAGGGCCTGCCTCTTGACTGGAAAAATGCCTCCGTGAGAAAAAAGGCGGTTTTCCCCCGCCTCCCCCCCGGCCACTACGTGGTCAGGGTGCGCAACGGACCCGGGGGACGCTACGTGGGGGTGGGAGTGGCAAAGGTGACGGATAACACCTCCCTGCAGATATGGTGCGGCTGGCAGGGGCTGGTGGAGATGACCGTGGTGGACCAGGAAGGAAAAGGAATACCCGGGGTTGCGGTGCGGGCGGAGAGCCAGGGTTACCTCCTGGCCGTCAACAGCACTGATGAGCAGGGCAGGGCTGTGCTGGCGGTGCCGGCGCCGGCCCGGTTTTCCCTCACCACCCGCTACAGGGGGTTCCTGCTGACTGAGGAGCAGGTGACCCTGCTGCTCCGCCACCGTACAGAGGTAACGACGGAGCTGTACAGCCTGGAGTTAACGGTGCGCGACACGCTGGATATGCCTCCCGGAGTGAGCCTCTCTCCGGTGATGAGCAGCAACGCCATGGTCGAGGAAACCCTGCTCACGGCCACCCAGGTTGCTCCCGGCCAGTATCTGTTCACCGACCTGCCGGCCGCCGCCTATGCCCTGCGCATCCGCTACAAGTCTTTCCTGCTCACCCGGGATGTGGACATCTTCGGCCATGAGAGGCTGGAGGTCACCTTTCCCGCTGCCTATGCCCTGGACATCGCCGCCCTGGACGCCCGCGGTCAGCCTCTCTCCGGAGCGGAAATTGTGGTCAGCCGGGAAGGCACAACGGTGACCGGGTCCCGGGTTCCGCCCGGCACCTATGACCTCGTGGTCCGACGGGAGGGAAAGGTGGTGGGACAGCGTACCCTGCTGGTCACCGAGGACCGACAGATTTCCATGGTCACCACCCACCAGCCGCTGTTCCCCCTGCTGGTCACCGGGCTGGCGGCAGGAGGAGGAGCCGCCCTGCTGCTCTGGCAGAGACGGCGTCTGTCTATGCCCCTCCTGCTGCTGGTGCTGGCCGGAGTGCTGCTGGCTGCCTCCCTGGTGCAGCCCTGGTGGACGCTGACCGGAGATAGCGCCCAGCTGGACGTGGCCGCCCGGGTCTTTCTGATTCCGGCCCGGCTGGTGACCACGGGGGAGGGACCGGGGGTGATGAACGGCGAGGTGGCCAGCCTGCCCTCCCTGTTCACCTCCCTTCTATACCTGGTCGCCATCCTGGGTGGGGCGGGCGGGGTGGGGATGGCAGCCGTCCTGTATCTCCGGCGCACCTGGCCCTACCTGCCCACGCTGGGAGCGCTGGCCGGGGCGGTGGGCGCCTTCACCTACGGCATGGGAACCGCCGCTGAAATCATCACCGGCAGCCTCTGGGGATCGGGCACCATAGACCTGTCCGTTCCGGGCAGCACCACGGCAGCCGTCCATTGCTCCTGGTCACCCGGCGTCGGATACCACCTGGCCCTGGTCTCGCTGCTGCTGGTAGCAGGTGCATTCCTCTGGCATCTGAACCTCCCCAAAATTTTAAAACGGAGGTGAGAGTTGCGGGGCATGAAATTGGAAACGGCGGCTGGCCACGCTGCCGAAGTGATTAGCTCTCTTCCCTCGGGGGAGCGCGTCAGAGTCGTTTCTCACAATGATGCAGACGGACTGGCCGCCGCCTCCATCACCGCCCTGGCCCTGCACCGCGCCGGGTACGGATTTCACCTCACCATCAAACAGACCAGCTCCCAGCTCACCCAGGGAATGGAAAAAGAGGAAAACCGGGTGGTCATCTGGTGCGACCTGGGAAGCAGCAACCTGGAGGAGCTGACAGCGCTGCCCGGTACCGCCATCCTCTGCGACCACCACATCATGCAGGGCGAGCTGACCGATGGCATCAACCTGAACGTGCGCAGTTACGGCCTGGACGGCAGTACGGAGGCCTGCGGGGCCTCCGCCGCCCTGGCCCTGGCCCTGGCCCTGGACGAGCACAACCTGGACCTGGCGGAGCTGGCCATCGCCGGGGCCATTGGAGACAAACAGGACCGGGACGGGTTTAGCGGCTACAATCGGAGCATCCTGGAAAGGGCGGTGGAGGCCGGCCACATCACCCTGGAGGAGCGCCCCGCGTTCAATCCCGCCACCAGCCTGATGGACGCCCTGGAGGAGTCCATCGAGCCCTTCTTCACCGGGTTTGCCGGGGACGGCGCCCTGCAGTTCCTCAAAAAACTGGACATCGATTCCCTCAAGAGCTTCGACGACCTGTCCCCGCAGGAGCAAAAAAAACTGCTCTCCGCCCTGGCCCTCCACCTGGTGGAGCAGCAGGCGGATGAAATAGCGCTGATGCAGACCGTGCCGGCGGGCAAAAGATTCGGCCCCCTGTACGATCTCGCCTCCAAGCTCAATGCCTGCGCCCGGGAGGGCAACAACGGGGTGGGTATCGCCCTCTGCCTGGGAAGCCCCGGCGCTCTGGAAAAAGCCCAGGAGCTGCAGCAGGGATACCGGGCGGCCATCCGCCACGAGATGCGGGCCCTGGAAAAAGAGCAGCCGCAGGAGCTCTCCCACCTGACCTATTTTTACCTCAAAAACGGCTCCCTGAAGGGGGTGTGCGCCGGCCTGTCCATGACCTATCTGCCCGCCTTCGACATCCACAAGCCAGTGATAGCCCTCACCGACGACGGCGACACCATCGGGGTTTCCGGTCGGGGCACCCCGTCCCTGGTGGAGAAGGGGCTGGACCTGGCAGCCGGCATGCAGCAGGCGGCGGCGGAGGTGGGGGGAACAGGAGGGGGACATCCCATCGCCGCCGGTGCGGACATCCCTGCGGGGAGGGACAAAACATTTTTACAGGCACTGAATAAGGTGTTGAGCCAACAATGAACAACCTGGTCATCTGCGAGAAGAACATGGCTGCCCGCCGCATCGCCTACATTCTGTCAGAGGGCAGGGTCAAGCAGTCCCGGGTGGGCGGCGTCCCCTGCTACACGTTTGAAAACGGAGACCGGTGGTGGGTCATCGGGCTGCGCGGCCACATCATCAAGCTGGACTACCCCCGTGAATACAACCGGTGGGATGCAATTTCCCCCCTGAAACTGGTGGATGTGGACCCGGTGAAAAAAATCAGCAACAAGAGCATAGCTGAGGCCCTCAAAAAGCTGGCGGGGGAGGCCGACCGGGTTATCGTGGCCACCGACTACGACCGGGAGGGGGAGCTCATCGGGGTGGAGGGCCTCAACATTCTGGACGGCTCCTTCCACACCCAGCGGGCCAAGTTTAGCTCTCTCATGCCCTACGAAATCCGGCAGGCCTTCGACCGTCCCACTCAGGTGGACTACAACCTCTCTGCCTCGGCGGAGGCCCGGCAGATCATCGACCTGGCCTGGGGAGCCACCCTCACCCGCTTCATCTCCCTGGCCTCCAAGCAGCTGGGCCGGGATTTTTTATCGGTGGGGCGGGTGCAGACCCCCACTCTGGCCCTGATTGTGAGCCGGGAGAAAGAAATCGGGGCCTTTACCCCCACCCCCTACTGGCTGCTGCAGGCATCCATGCGCCACGGAGAGCACGAGTTTACCGCCCTCCACGCCCGCGGCAAGTTCTGGAAGAAGGAGGAAGCGGAGGCCATCTACCAAAAGATAAGAGATGCATCTGAGGGCACAGTCCTGTCCTATAAGCGGGAAGAAAAAGAGGAATTTCCTCCCGCCCCCTTCAACACCACCTCTTTTCTGCGGGAGGCCTCCCGCTACGGCTTCACTGCGGCCTCCGCCATGCGGACCGCGGAATCGCTGTACATGCGCGGGTACATATCGTATCCCCGAACCGACAACACGGTGTATCCCCCGGGGATGAACATGGACGGGATTCTGGACAAACTGGCCGGCTCGTTCGGCCCGGAGGTTCACCGGGTGCGGAGCAAGCGACGCTCCCATCCCACCCGGGGCAAGACCATGAGCAAGGACCATCCACCTATCCATCCGGTGGGAGAGGCAGACGGAAAGAAGCTGAACAAGCAGGAATGGAGGATTTACGACCTGATTGTGCGGCGCTTCCTGGCCACCCTCACCGAGAACGCGAGGGCTGCCGTGTCCACGGCGGAGATTGACGTGCAGGGAGAAACATTCGAGGCCGAAGGCTACGAGATGCTGGAGGAGAACTGGCGGGCCATCTACGAGTACTATCCCCAGGCCGAGCGATGGCTGCAGCTGGAGGAGGGGGCCACCGTGAGCGTCGAGGACCTCAAAAAGGTGAAAAAACAGACCCAGCCCCCCAAGCGATACCAGCAGGGCTCCCTGCTGGCAGAGATGGAGAAGCACAACCTGGGCACCAAGTCCACCCGCCATGATATCATCGAGAAGCTCTACCACCGCCGGTACATCAAGGGCAAAAACATCCGCCCCACCCTCACCGGCGTGGCGGTCACCGAGGCCCTGGAGCGGAGCGCCGACCGCATCACCAAGCCGGACATGACCGCCGAACTGGAGCGGGAAATGAACGAAATCGCCGAGGGAAACAAGGCGCTGGAGGACGTGGTAACCGAATCCCGCAAACTGCTCAGGGAGGCACTGCAGGCGCTGGAGCGGCGCAAGGAGGTCATCGGCACGGTCATCCGGGAGGCCATGGCCAAGCAGAGGTTCATGGGAAAGTGCAATAAATGCGGGAGCGACCTGAACGTCATCACCTCCCGCCGGGGAAAACGCTTCGTGGGCTGCTCCAACTTTCCCCGCTGCCAGAACAGCTACCCCCTTCCCCAGCGGGGCATCGTGGTCTTCGACGACGAGTACTGCGACCACTGCGGGGCACCCATCGTGACCACTATAACCAAGAGAAAATGGAAAAAATGCGTGAATCCGGAGTGCCCGGGCAACAAGTAGCTAGGCGCCGCGTGACTTGGGACGGAGCGCCTTGGAATTGCACTTTCGGCAGCGCTTGGCGCGGGGGGCGTTGCGGGCCTTGCAGTGCATGCATATCAGCTTGTTGAGCAGTCGTTCCTCTGCCTCCGGGAATCGTGCCATGAAGGTGGTAAAGGTGTCCCCTTTTTAATGTTTTGTATTGGTGGGGTGGGCGTCTCCTCTGCCTCTCTCCACCCCCACATATTTATATAGGAAATGTATATTCAGCCTTCTATGGCACGGATGCATACCAGGAAACGGGGCAAGTCGTCATCGAAGCATCCCGTCGAGCGGAAACACCCCCAGTGGGGCATGGAGCCCGCCAAGATAGAGAAAACTATCGTGAAAATGGCCCAGGAGGGAAAACCCGCCGCTATGATCGGCACCATCCTCCGCGACAGCTACGGCGTGCCGGACATCAAGGCAGCCACCGGCAAAAAACTGGGCACCATTCTGGCCGAGAACGACCTGCGTCCCGAAGTGCCTGAAGACCTTGACGACCTGCTCGCCAAGCGGGAGACCATGCGGGACCATCTGTCCACCAACCCCCGGGACATTCACAACCGGCGCAATCTGCAGCTCACCGAGGCCAAAATCCGTCGCCTCATAAAGTACTACAAGCGAGAGGGTCGTCTCCCCGAAACGTTCACCTTTTAACTATTTATGACGCTGGGCCTCCACGGCCTCGTCCATCTCCATTTCACCGGTGAGTACTTTTCTGGCCAGTGACCGGGAAATGGTTACATCCCCGCTCAGCATCCTGCTCTTCCGCTGCACATCCCTTATCTCTCCGTCCTTGGGGTCCACGGACAGCGGCGTGAGAACCTGCCTGCCCGGGGTAAGGGCGATGGCTGCCGCTGCCATGGTATCGTCATGGGTGTTGGGAGGGGTGGTGGACGTTTCGTTGACTATCTCGATGCGGGTGACATCATCCCACAGCAGGTTGATGATGCGGTTGCGAATCAGGCGGGCCCCGTGGCCGATGCGCACCGTTATCCGGCAGTCCTGCCAGTTGGAGATGAATGACCTGATGCAGGCCACCGCGGCGGGGGGTGAGGAGGCGGTAAAGCGGCGCAGCAGACGTCCCTCCCCAAAAAGGGCGATGCCCGGGGTGGCCCCGGGGTCGATGCCGATGACCACCTCGGGAAAGGGGCGGGAGCGATACAGGGCAAACAGCGCCCGGTCGATGACCTCGTCAATGTCCTGTCCGGGTACAGCACAGATAAGTTTGCCAAAGGATACCGCCTCCCGGTCCTCTTCCGCCGTAATGACTACTCCCACCTCCGCCGGCACTTCCTGGTCGAAGGTAAGGGAAACAAAGGGGGTATTTCTTCTCTGCAAGGCCCGCAGAAGATCATAGTAAAGCACGAAATTGGAGGTCAGCACTCCAATCATAGCGTTTTTAACTTCAGCGGCTATTTTAAGGTTACCCCGACTCCGCTGCTAAGGGGAGACAGAGGCACCCATGGACGGCTCTGGCTCGTCGTGGACATGCAGGGCCGGAAAGTGACAGCAGATAAACCCGGCCACCGCTTGGGCCATATAGCGGACCCGGTAATGACACTTGCAGACCAACAGAGTTTTTTTGTATGACGGGCACCACAGACAGGTATGGGCACCCACCATCTCCCGGTGCTTCGGGCACCACACCTCGTGGTTCATGCTCTCTACCCCATTCACGAACATAGATTCCACCAGCGCCAGGGCTTATAAAAGGAACCGGAGGGTACCGCCGGGCTATATAAAAATTGCTGTTTTTTTGGAGTAACCATTATGTAGGCCGCCCGCGTTGATACCCCTGTATGCCACCGGTCATCCAGGCTCGCCACCTGGTGAAAAAGTTTGGGACCACCACCGCCGTTGACGACCTGTCGCTGGCCGTCCATCCCGGGGAGATCTTCGGCCTCCTGGGCCCCAACGGCTCGGGGAAAACAACTACCATCAAAATGCTCACCGGCCAGACCGTCCCCACAGAGGGAACGGCCACAGTGGCCGGCCTGGACGTGAGGGTCCATCCTCTGAGGGTACGGGAGCAGGTGGGCATCATTCCCGAGCAGGAGATGCCTCCCAGCTTTCTGACCGCCGATGAATACCTGCACTTTGTAGGCGCCATTCGCGGCCTAAGCCACATGGAGAGGCGATGCTCCCTCTGGTACGACCTTCTGGATTTTGGAGACCAGAAGGACATGCTGTGCAAGGATTTGTCCCGAGGAACTCGCCAGAAGGTCATGTTTGCCCAGGCTTTTCTGCACGAGCCCCGCGTCGCCTTCGTGGACGAGCCCCTCATCAACCTGGACCCCATCGTGCAGCGGACGGTAAAAAATTACCTGCAAGACTTTGTGGCCCGGGGAGGCACCGTGTTTTTCTGTACCCACGTGCTGGAGATTGCCCAGGCTCTGTGCACCCAGATAGGAATCATCTATCGAGGACGTCTGGTATACCAGGGAGACAGAGAGGACATAACCCGGCGCCACGCTCACCTGGAGGACCTGTTTCTGGACATGGTCCATAGGGAACACCATGCGAGCTCTGCTTAGCGCCATGATTCGCGAGGAGTGGCGCCTGCATGCCACTCTTTTTGACTACCGCCTGTTCGTCCTGTTTCCGGTGCTGCTGGCGGTCATGGCTGCAGGGAGCACCCTGTTTTTGCCCGTATTGCGGGGCAACATGCCGGGCTCCCATCTGGCTCTCCTCGGGCATTACACCTTTCTGCTGTTCGGGCTGAGCGTTGGTGCGTTCGGCCTGCTGGGGCGAGACATGCTCACCCGGCGCTTCGGGCAGGCACAGGTGCTGGCTGCCGTCGCCCGCATCCTGCCCCTCACCGACCGGCGCATCCTCGCCGCTTTTTTTGTCAAGGACCTGCTGTTCTACATGCTGCTGTGGATTGGACCCGCCCTTCTGGGATTCGGCCTGACGGCTCCCCTGATGGGCGTGGCCGGACGGCAGGTGGAGCTGCTGGCCCTCACCCTGCCCCTGTCCTTCCTTGCGGGGCTGGCCGTGGCCTTTGCCCTCTCCACCCTGTATGCTCACTCTCCGCGGGCGCTGCTCGTGGTGCTGGCAGCTCTGGGCGCAGCCGTGGGACTGGACATGCTGTCTCTCAACGCGGAGGCCATCCGGCTGCTGCCACCCTACCAGCTGTTCCGGTGCCCGGGACTCACACCGCTAGTGGCAACTCTGGGGATAACCCTGGTGTGTCTTGCCGTATCTCTGGCCTTTCCCCGGGTCGACTACGCTGGGCCCACGCCGCGTCATCCCAACACCTTCCGCCTCCTGGCCAGGTGGCTGCCAGCCGGCGTCCACGCCCCTCATGTGGCCAAAGACCTGCTGGATCTGAAACGCAGCCAGGGAGGGATGGGCAAAATCGTGTTCGCCCTGCTGCTGCCGACGGCGGTCATCTGGCTCCTGTTCCACGTGCTGGAGGAGTTTATCCCCGGACTTGACTTTCTGGTGGTGTTCGCCCTCTTTGTGGGGCTTATCGCCTCCTCCATCTACAACTGGCTTACCGAGCTGGATTCCGTTGCCTCCTACGCCTTTCTCCCGGTGAGCGTGGGGGGCGTGATCCGGGGCAAGGTGTACAGCTACGCTCTGCTCAACCTGGTACCCGTTGCAGTGATACTGGCTGCCGCTCTGGCCTCCGGTAGGATGGCCTCTCTGGTGCCGGCCCTGCTGGTATACGCGGGGGTCTCCTCCTATACGGTGGCCGTCACCGTCTATCTCACCGGGCTGTTCCCCACCGTTCTCCTCTACAACGTGCAGGTTTTTGGACTGTACACTCTGCTCATCTCTCCCCTGCTGCTGCTTTTCCTTTTCCTGTCGGCATTGAACATCTGGTACCTGGCGGGGGCGCTGCTTCTGCTTCCCCTGGCCCACTACGTCCTTCACCACGCCTACCATCGCTGGAATCACTGGGAGCCGCCGGCCTGACCACAGCACATAAATAACGCTCTCTCCATGCTAGGATATGAAGCGAGCCCACGTGTGGATTTCCGGTCGCGTCCAGGGCGTGTGGTACCGGGATCACACCAAAAAAGCTGCCCACCGACAGGGGGTTAAGGGGTGGGTACGCAACCTCCCAGACGAACGGGTGGAGGCGGTCTTCGAGGGGCCGGAGCAGGCGGTAAAAAACATGATTGACTGGTGTCACCGGGGGTCGCCCATGGCCCGGGTGGAGGACGTAGAGGTTACCTGGGAGGAGCCTGAAGGCTGCACCGATTTTGAGGTCCGTCACTGAACAACGGCCAGCCCCTTCTCTGAAAACCAGGGCAAAAACCGGGCTGCCTGGTCGCCATGCACGTAGACCGCCTGGGACCCCGGTGTGGCCTCCACCGCCTGATGGACCAGCGACCGGTAGAGTGTCTTGAAATGATAGCGGGGAATCATATGCCCGAAGGCCACGCTCTCCCCCAGGGTTACGTCGGTAAACCGGGGAGCATAGTGCCCACCACCGAGCCCCACGGCCACCATGTCCCCCCCCGAATCCTCCAGCCGGGCGATGGCGGCAGCAACGAGGGAGCAGGCCCGGTCGTCGCTCCATTCCCGGGAGGTGCTGCCCACTTCGATGAACATGGCAGGGGTCTCCAGGTACGGACCGTGGTGGGTCACCTCGTAGCACACCGTGTAGGGCAACTCCTGGGCCTCGTCCCGCAGGTAGCGGAGGGCCTGGCTCATGAGCAGGGGCGCCGAAGGAACCAGGGTGCCCGCCCGCCCCCCGAAATCGGCGCTGCCATAGTTGCCGACGGGATGGACGGAGAGCGTCCGCCGCCCCGACTCCGAGGCATGCCGGGAGGCAAAAACCACCGCCGCCGGGTCATACCCGCGCTGCCGCAGCTCCCGGTCGACGTGATCGTGGTAGAGGTGCGTATCGGGAATGAAAAAGGCCACCAGGTCTCGACTCTCACACTGGTAGAGGTCGTCGGCTTCCCGGCTCCAATCCAGGATGCCCAGCAGATGCCGACCTATGCGGGTGCTGGCCTGGTCCCTCCGGGAGACAACCACGGCAATCACAAACGCTTATGTAGCACACCATATTTATGTGTTGATGCCCCACAACCGGAGCCCGGAGGAGCTACATCACTTCATAAAAAAACTGGAGCAGCAGGCGCTGGAAACCGCTGAGGAGCGTCATCCCCTCTACATCAGGGCAGGACTGAAAGATGCCCATATGGTGCTGGACGTGGGCTGCGGCTCGGGTGCAGTCACCAAGGACGTGGCGGCTCACACCAACGGCACGGTGGTCGCCCTGGACGACGCCCTAGACCTCATAGACACCGCCCGGGAGATTCTGACCGGCCTGGAAAACGTGGTGCTCATGGCCGGCGATGCCCACCATCTGCCCTTCCGGGACGAAACCTTCGACATAGCCCTCTGCAACCTGGTGCTCATGTGGTCAGAGCATCCCCAGCAGGTGGTCAGCGAAATGGCCCGGGTGGTGCGACCGGGGGGAAGGGTGGTGGCTTCCCTGGAGCCGGACTTTGGGGGCAAGATTCACTGGCCGGAAAACGAGCGGGTGGACCCCATCTTTGCGGGAGAGGCCATCCGGCGGCGGGGTGGGGACCCCCACATCGGTCGCAAACTGCGCATGCTGTTTGTGCGGGCGGGGCTGGACACCGAAGTAGGCATCGGCAACCAGCGCATCTGGAGCTGTACAGAGGATCGCGCTTCCTACACCCGCTCCCGTGACTTTTACTGGAATGTACTGCGTCGGGCCGGTCTGAGCGACCGGGAAATCCGGACCTGGGAGCAGGAGTATCTGACCTCTCTGGACCAGGGGGTCCAGGTCAACTTTTTCCCCCAGTTTTATGCGATTGGAACCAAGCGGGACGGGCAGGGATAAAGATAATAAATGTCCCGCTGGATACTATGCAGAATGTCTCGATCTGCCCTGCTCCTGGCCATCCTGGCCCTGCTGGTGGTGGTGCCCTCCCTGGGCCACGCCTTTGTGGACGCCGTGTACTGGATAAAGGATACCGACGGCAATCTGATTTACATGCGCAATGACCAGGGAGACATCATATACGGCAACATTCTGGTAGACCAGAAGGTGGTATTTGACGCCAGCAAGTCACAGAGCTACTACGGCAAGGTGGACCGGTACTGGTGGGATTTCGACAGCGACGGCACTTACGACGCCAAAAAATCCCTGCCCGTCATGTACCATACCTTTGACCGGGCCGGGACGTACACGGTCAAGCTCCTGGCCGTGGATAGCAGCGGTCCCCCGGGATCCTCAGACACCTACGTGAAAGAGGTGCGAGTGGTGGAGAAACTGGAAAAACCGGCAGCCCTCTTTTTCTGCCAGGTGACATCTGCGTCTCCCTCGGCGGTCAACGTCACCCTCAACGCCAGTGCCTCCCGTGACCCCGACGGCTACATCAGGTACTACCGCTGGGACCTGGACAACGACGGAACCTACGACCAGGAGATGTTTCGACGGCCGCTGCTCAACCACACGTTTGACCGCAACGGCTACCACCTGCTCACCCTGTCCGTTGAGGACTGGGATGGACTCAAAGACGGGGTGCAGCGCATCCTGAAGGTGGACGGCGTCGGAGGACAGCCAGTGGAGCAAAAGATGGGCAACGTGACGGTGGTCAACGAGCGGGGAGTGCCGGTAAACGTCACCATCGTGGCCAACAACTGGGATACGGTGACCGCCCAGGTGGTCAACACCATCACGGTGGCCGTCCCCCTGAACCCGGACGGAAAGAACGACTTTTACGTTGCCACCTCCGACGGCGGCGAGGGCTTGTTTATAACCGGCGACCACACGCCGGAGTTCAGGCTGCTCTCCGACAAAATAGAGCTGGTAAAATCCGGCGGCCTCCCGGGATTCGAACTGGCAGCGGCAGTGACCGCCCTGCTGGCGGCCATCGCCATGGGCGCCCGGCGCACCATCAAAATTTAAGTAACCAGCCTCATTTACAGTCATGAACGTTTTGGTCATCGGGGGAGGTGCCAGAGAACACGCCATCTGCAAGGCGGTATGCACCGGTGAAGCCGACCTGTACGCAGTCATGCGCAATGCCAACCCGGGCATCAGGCGTCTGGCTACCGATGTTTATCTGCAGCAGGAGACGGCGGTGGACAAGGTGGTGGAGTATGCCCGACGGCAGCACATCGACCTGGCCATCGTGGGGCCGGAGGCGCCGGAAGAGGCTGGGGTTACCAACGCCCTGGTTGAGGAGGATATTGCCGTGGCCTCTCCCAGTCGGGAGGCAGCAGAGATAGAGACCAACAAGGAGTTTATGCGCTCCCTTATGGACCGCTACCGGGTTCCTGGAACCCTGAAAACCAGGGCCTTTTCCGACCCGGTGAAGGCCAAGGAGTTCATCGATCTACTGGACGGAGAGGTGGCAGTGAAGCCGGTGGGACTGACCGGGGGAAAGGGGGTCAGGGTGGCCGGCGACCACCTGCACGGCGTGGCCGATGCCGCTGACTACGCCCGCCGGGTGATTGAGGAGAGAATCGGAGGGGATTCCCGGGTTCTGATTGAGGAAAAAGCGGTGGGCGAGGAATTCACCGTGCAGGCCTTCTGCGACGGGCTGACCATTCTGCCCACGCCGGCCGTGCAGGACCACAAACGACTGCTTCCCGGCGACGCGGGGCCCAACACCGGCGGCATGGGGTCCTATTCCCACGCCAGCGGCATCCTCCCCTTTATGGACCGCAACGACTACGAGGGGGCGGTGGCCATCCTGCAGCGGCTGGTGGACGCCCTGCGCAATGAGGGGCGGCCCTATCACGGGGTCATCTACGGGCAGTTCATGCTCACCGCTGAGGGGCCCAAGGTCATCGAGGTCAACGCTCGCTGGGGGGACCCGGAGGTCATGAACGTGTTGCCCCTGCTGAAAACCGACCTGGTGAAACTCTGTCTGGCCATGGTGGACGGCACCCTGAGCAGAAAAAAGATGGGGATGCACCGGCTGAGCACAGTCTGCAAATACGTGGTGCCCGAGGGCTACGGGAGCAAGCCCCTGTCCGGGGTCCAGATAAGGGTGGACGAAAGGGCCATCGAGGAGGCGGGCGGACAGCTGTTTTTTGCCTCGGTCAACGAGCGGAACGGCTGCATCTACACCACCACCTCGCGCTCCCTGGCCGTGGTGGGTCTGGCCGACCAGATAGCGGCGGCCGAGCGCATGTGCGAGGAGGGACTCGGTCACGTGAGAGGCGAGCACATCTTCATTCGCCACGACATCGGCACGCCAGCCCTGCTCCAGCAGCGTATCGACCACATGCGTTCTCTCCGGTGCTAACATGATTTTTGTCTATGTGGTGGGCACCGCCGGCTCCGGAAAGAGCAGCCTCACCCGGGCCTTCCGGGAGTGGTGCCTGCGCAATCGCTATGACGCCATCACCGTCAACCTGGACCCCGGGGTGGTAAACCTGCCCTACACTCCAGATGTGGACGTGCGAGAGTGGATATCCCTGGAGGAAGTCATGCAGGACTACGGGCTGGGGCCCAACGGGGCGCAGGTGGTATGCGCCGACATGCTGGCGCTCAACGCCGTGGAGGTGGAGGAGCGCATCAGGGAGTTTCGGACGGAGTACGTGCTCATGGACACCCCCGGGCAGCTGGAGCTTTTCGTATTTCGGAGCACGGGCAGGGTCATGGTGGAGCAGCTCGACCCCCGGCAATCCCTGCTGGCCTTCGTTATCGACCCGGCGCTGGCTACCACCCCCACCAATTTCGTCTCCCAGTTGATGCTCTCCGCCATCACCCAGTTCCGGATGGATACCCCCCTTCTCAACCTCCTGAGCAAGATAGACATCGTGGAAAAGGAGGCGCTGGACATGATGCTTACCTGGGGAAAAAAGCCGGAGCGCCTGTATCAGGACGTGATGGTGAAGTCTCCCACTCTCCACTACCAGCTCAGCCAGGGCCTCCTGACCATCATCAAGGAGATGGAGGCTCACACCTCCCTCCTCCCGGTGTCCAACCAAACCCTGGAGGGCATGGAGGACCTCTACACCTCCATTCAGCACATCTTTATGGGGGGTGAAGACCTGGAGCCGGAGTAGGCCTCAAAACGTTTTTAACGGGTGGCCCATTTCCCCAGCATGAAGCACCTCATATCTATGGTAGATGTGGAAGGAGATCTGGAAGCCATCATCGACGACGGCATAGACATGAAGCGAAACGGCTACCGCAAGGACCTGGCGGACAAAATACTGGCCATGATTTTTGAAAAATCCAGCACCCGTACCCGGGTGTCTTTCGAGGCAGGCATGCAGAAACTGGGCGGCCACGCCATTTTCCTGGGGAAAAACGACATCCAGATGGGCCGCGGAGAAACCATCGAGGACACGGCCCTGGTGCTCTCCCGCTATGCTCATCTCATCATGTACCGGGCCTTCAGCCACACGGACATGGTGGAGCTGGCCAGCCGCGCCACCGTACCGGTCATCAACGGCCTGGACGACGAAGAGCACCCCTGCCAGGTCATCACCGACCTGATGACCATCAAGGAGTACAAAAACCGGCTGAAGGGGCTAAAGGCCGTCTATTTTGGCGACGGCAGCAACAACATGGCCAACTCCCTGCTCCTGGGATGCACCATGGCCGGCATGGACATCGACATCGTGGCCCCCCGCCAGTACTGGCCCGCCGATGCCTACGTGAGCAAGGCCCGGGAATGGGGCGAGGTAACGGTCACCGAGATGAAGGAGGGAGCAGCCATGGACGCGGACGTGGTTATCACCGACACCTGGGTCTCCATGGGAGACGAAACAGAAAAGAAGGAGCGGCTGGCCGCTCTGCGCCCCTACCAGGTCAACGCCGCGGTGATGCAGGAGGCCCAGCCGGATGCTATCTTCATGCACTGCCTGCCCGCCTACTACGGCAACGAGGTGACCAAAGAGGTGGCCCACGGCCCCCAGTCCGTGATATTCGACGAGGCGGAAAACCGGATGTGGGCCCAGATGGCCATTATGAAGTGGCTGCTAAAATAGGCGCCCCACCTGCTCAATCTCTGCCCGGGCCACGCCCTCCACGCTGGACAGCGCCTCTTCCAGCGCATCGGGGCTTTCGTCCCCGGCAATGAAATCGATTACCAGGGCCTTCAACCCGAAGGCCACCGGTGCAACGTCCACGGTGGAGACCCTGACGTTGTCGGGTACCGCGGCCAGCACCCGCTCCCGCAGCTCATCCAGGTCAACGTCCGTGCCCTCCGGCATGATTTTCATTCTGATTCCTACTTCTGCCATATCCATCACCTAGGGCCCGGTCAATCCGCAGTCGGGGCATTCGTAACCGGCCGATTTCTCTCTGCACGAGCGGCAGCGTTTGATGGCCGTACCGCACTCTGGGCAGGGAAAGGTCACGCTCCCCCCCTCCACCAGTCCCCGTCCGCAGGTGATGCATCTTCCTTCAATCATGGGAGGGTTATGCGCGTCGCTCATTTAAATGTTATCGATGGCCGTGAGAACTGTTTTAAAGCCCCGTCCGTTGTATATCCCGGTGATGAAAGAACCCTTGCTGAGAACCCTTTCTTTCAAAAAGAAAGCGTTTCATCGGAAAGAAGGGGTTCAGTGATGAGGATCTTGAGTGCTGATGCACCATCACCTCTTTTCCCCTTTTAGTCCCTCTCCTGCAGGAAGCGCTTCAGCTCCTGAATAAGGGGCACCGGCGAGGGGTCGATGTCTCTGGCCAGGGCCGCGTATACGCTCACCCAGTCACCCAGGTGCACGGCATACATGAGCCGGGCCAGCGGCGAATCCCCCCGGGTCATCACCTCTATAACCTGCGCCTGCTCGGCGTACGTCTTGTGCAGGAAATCCAGACGCCGGCGTATCTGCGGGTGGTCATCCGGACTGCGCAGAAGGATGCAGGTGGCCCCGTTCAGCGGCGAGTGCCTCCAGGCCATCAGCTCGTTGTGGTTGGCCTCGGGAAGGGCGAAGTCAAAGGCGGCCATCTCGGCGTTTTCGTTGAGTTGCTGGCGCCATCGGGTGGCGGCGGCGGCCATAACGTCGGCTCCGTAGATGAGGACGGGGCCGGTGAGGCTCAGGGCCATCTGCTTGGCCCGGTTGGAGGAGGCAGGTACGGAGGGGTCTAGGGTGGCGCTCAGCTCCCGGACGGTGTCCACCGCCGTCCTCTGTCCCAGGGGAGGGGCCACATCCAGTTTCTCCAGCACCCCCAGCAGGGGAAACAGGAGGTATGCCAGGGCCGCCCGGGGCTGCATGCCGGCGGGAACGGGCAGGTACAGGTGGGCACGGGAGGCCATGCCCCGCAGTGCTCCCCCCGAGGATACGGCCATGACGGTGCATCCCCGCTCCACCGCCTGCAGGAAGCAGGACAGGGTTTCCTGGGTGTCGCCGCTGTAGCTGATGGCCACCACCAGGGTGTCCTCGTCGGCAAATGCCGGCAGCGAGTAGGAGCGGTTGACCATGACCGGCAGCTCGGCATGCGGCGCCAGGAGGAAGCGCAGCATCTCGCCTCCGATGGCCGACCCTCCCATGCCGCAGATGACCAGTTCCGTTCCCTGAAAGGAAAAATCAACAGGTATGTCTTCCCCCCGGGCTATGGCATCCTCCATCTGCCGGGGAAACCGGGCCACGGCCTCCAGCATGCCGGACTTGTCTATCCTCTGCATACCGGCCACGTCGTCCAGGTTCATGGGATTACCGTTTCATAATCGGATGTACGTTTATTAAGGTTGGTAAAAGTGCAGGGGAAGGGATTTGAACCCTTGGACCTCTGCAGGACAAGGCCCTGAACCTTGCGCCGTTGGCCAGGCTTGGCTACCCCTGCCGCTAGTACAGCACTGCAATGAGAAAGACTTTAAAAGATTATCCGTGGAGGTGGTCTGAGAACCGTGGTCCACGCCTTCACCACGACAACAAAAAGATTTATATCTACTGATTCATTCACAAGTATATGTCCGTCATAAAGAGCATTGAGCTGGTGGGCAGTTCGCCGGAGGGCTTCGAAAAGGCGGTGAAACACGCCATTGACGAGGCCAAGAAGACCATCCGCAACATTCGGCGGGTGGAGGTGGACGGCATGGAAGCTCTGATGGAGAACGACCAGGTGGTGTCCTACCAGGCCAAAATCAAGCTTTTCTTTATGGTCGAACGGTAGAGAGGTGAACGATGCCCAAATACAGCACCATATCCATCCCCAAGGAACTGCACGAGGAAATAGAGGCCCTAATAAAAAACAATCCCGGCCTGGGGTATTCCAGCGTGGCCGAGCTGTGCAAGGAGGCCATCCGCCTCCGTCTCTCCGAAGTCCGCATGGAGCAAAAGGAGGGAATGCTCAGCGAGGTGGAAATCGAGGAGCTGCTGGAAACCCTGGAGCGCAGCCTCCGCAGAAAGTAATCCATGCTCATTCAGGCAGCAGCTGATTTTCACGGCAAGCAGCAGCGTTATACAGCATTCCGGGAGGAGGCAGAGCACCACAGTCCCCACGTGGCAGTGCTGGCCGGTGACGTGGACGACAGCCCTCATTTTTATCGCCTGCTGGAGCAACTATCTCTGCCCGTTCTGGTGGTGCACGGAAACATGGACCATCCCGGCATCCGGAAGCGGGTGGAGGAAAAGGGAGGCATTTTTTTGCACGGGACGGCCCGTACCCTGGGCGGCCTGCGGTTCATGGGCCTGGGAGGAGGAAAACCATCCTCTGAGACCGTGATGGAGGGGCAGCCACATGAAGAAAAAAGGATGGCGGACCGGGATGTGGACGTGCTGGTGACCCATGTGCCTCCCAGGGGCAGCCTGGATAAAACCATGCTGGGCACGCACATCGGCAGTCCCTGGGTGCGCAGGCTGGTGGAACAAAAAAAACCTCGCCTGGTCATTTGTGGTCACGTACACGAGCATCCCGGCCATACCACGACGGGAGAAACGGTGGTGGTGAACTGCAGCGTGGGCAGAACCGGGCGCTGCACCCTCATAGACATAGACGAAAAAATTCAGGTTCGCCGCCTGGAGTAATCAGCAGTGATGGCGGGTGGCCACCGCCTCCCCCCGCCCGCTCTCCGTCATCTCCTCCCCGTTCATGGTGGCTACCCCCACTGCCCGCACCTCAGTCCCATGTAGCACCACCACCTCGTCACCGACTCGAATGGCGGGGTCCGCATCCCGTACCCCCACGGCGAATACCGAGCCCCGGGGCACAAAATCGTCGATGGTTACCCAGTAGCTTCCGGTGGCGGCCAGCCGTCTACCTCCCTCCAGGGTAAGGGACACCAGGCCTCGCTCCTCCACCAGCATGCCTACCTGGTGGCCTCCGGCCATGATTTTGTAGCCGGGATAGCGACCCCTGACCGTGCATCCCTCCAGCAGCGGCTCTGCCCGGCCGAACTGGTAGCGGAGGACGCTGTGCAGAATGTCCAGTCGCCGAGTGTGGTCCGGTACGGGCTGGTAGGCTCCGCTCTCTGCCTTCAGCACCGAGGTCAGCTCCTCCAGGGAGTCGGGCTCCGTGGGATGACCCCGGCAGGTGCTCACTGCATCCAGGGCCAGAAAGCCAGATATCTCCGGGGGGAGGTGCTGAATAACCAGGTCGTAGCGGTTGCCCTGCAGATAGCGGTGGAGGAGGGTGCACAGCATGGCCTGCTCGTCCCGGGTCCACTCCCCGGTGACCGAGATGTCGTAGTGGGCGGCCGGATACACCATCTCCAGCTCCCGGGGCACCAGCCCCAGGGGGGAGGTGACCATCACCTCGTGCACCACATCGGGGTTTCCGCAGGCCTGAACGACCTCTCTAAACCGCCGATGGGAGGGGGAAAGCGAGTAGGGTTTGCGGGCCGAGCAGGGGAGGAGGAGAAGGATGCGGGCTGACGGGGGCCTGCCGTACCGCTCCAGAACCCTCTGGCGGAAGCGCTCCACGTCCGGCCGGGTGAGGGTGTAGGGAGAGGCCTGGATAGGGCCACCGGTCACCGGGTAACGTTTTTCCTGAAAATCGTAGTGCTGGTTGTCCATGAGTCGCACGATGGACGCCAGGTGGGGATTTCCGGCAGCCCTCGTTTCCACCAGATTGCGCAGCTCCTGTCGGACCACGGCATTTCTCACCAGCCGGAGTTCGGCAGCGGCTGCATGGCAGTTGTGGGAGAGCAGCCATGAAAAGGAGCGCTCCTCCTGCTGGCAGGCGGGGCAAAAGCAGGGGACTTCCGGCAGTTCCTCTGCCGCCGTGCTTCCCTCCACAGAAAGAAAGTATCCCCGGCGGGCGTGCTCTATGAGGGAGAGGGAATCCACCACGTCCACGGTGCAGTAGGCCAGAACCGCCAGGTGCTCGGGGAGGCCCAGGCCCGGGGTGTAGAGCGCCCGCTGGTATCCGATGGTCTCTCTCATCCGGGTGACGGCGCCGACGAAAACGCGGGGATTGGCAAACAGCTCCCGGGCATTGGCCAGAACGCACAGGGTGGCCTGCGGTGCAATGCGGTTCGGGGCGGAGGTGGAAATCACCTGCACCTCGTCGGCCTGCTCCTGGTTCCAGGCGGCTGCCATGTGGTGAAACCCGTCGGGGAGAGCGGCGGGATAGACCAGGGCGGGGGGGATGGTGCTGCCGCGGCGAGAAAGGGGAAAAAAATAGCTGCCGGCGTGGCCCAGGCAGGACGGCTGTTCCTCCTGGGAGAGGCAAAAGTCTGCGAAGGGCGGCGGGGGGATGCGCTCCGAGGCATACCAGAGTATGGCCGGGGTCAGAAGAGCGGTCTGCTCAAAACGCAGGGTTCCGGTGCGGGCGGTGGCATCCCGCCGCTGGACTTCAAACTCCACCATTGACCATGGACAGACGGTTTATAGCCTTTGCCGAGGTCAGGCCCTGTTGACCCAGAAGTCGGGCTCCTCGCCGGCCAGCACCTTCAGCACCTGCTCGGCGCAGACAGTCCCGGCCCGAATCTGTCCCTCTCTGGTGGCCGCGCCCAGGTGGGGGGTGAAGACCACGTTGTCCAGCTCCGCCAGTTTGGGTTTGCCCGGAGGCTCTTTTTCGTATACGTCCAGGGCGGCACCGGCAATCCGGCCTGCCTTGAGGGCCTGGTATAGCGCCTCCTCGTCCACCACCCCGCCCCGGGCGCAGTTGACCAGAAAAGCGGTGGGTTTCATCTTGGCCAGCATGCCAGCATCTATGAGGTGATGGGTCTGTTTGGTATGGGGCACGTGCAGGGATATGAAGTCCGCCTGGCTCATCAGGTCGTCCAGGGAGTCCATCTTGGTGATGTGGTGCTCGGCCATCTCTTCCGCTTCCATGTAGGGGTCGTAGCCGATGACCGTCATGTCCAAGGACCGGGCGATGCGGGCCACCAGTTGCCCGATGTTGCCGCAGCCCACCAGGCCCAGGGTTTTGCCGTGCAGCTCCACCCCCTTCAACTGCTTCTTGGCCCATTCTCCGCTGCGTATGGTGCGGTCGGCTCGAGGCAGATGGCGGGCCAGGCTGATCATGTGGCCGATGGCCAGCTCTGCCACCGAGGGGGTGGCACCGGTGGGGGAATTCACCACCTTGATGCCCTTGGCGCTGGCCGCCTTTACGTCGATGTTGTCCACGCCGATGCCCGCCCGCCCTATGACCTGCAGGTTGTCGGCCCGCCGGATGACCTCCGGGGTCACCTGGGTGCCGCTGCGGACCATCAGGGCGTGGTAGGGACCGATGACCGCTGCCAGCTCGTCTCCCGTGACCTTGTTGACCACTACCTCATGGTTCTCCCGCAACATATCCATGGCCTCCTCAGCCAGAGGGTCGGTTACCAGTATCTTCATGGTGCTCAGGCAGTAATGACCAAAGGAGATAAAAGGTTTCTGCCCGCCGGTTACAGGTCGGCAACGGTGCCCAGAAAGGTGCCATCCAGCAGATACACCTGACCCCGGGGCAGGTCGATGATTTTTGCCAGCGGACCCAGCAGACCCTCGGTATTCACGGCGGTCCCTCCGCACAGCGGGTTGAAGGCGGGCATGACGATGACCTCCAGGTTGGCGTTGGCCGTCTCGTACACCTCCCGGGCATCCTTTTCCCGCAGGGGAGCCCGGACCCAGCAGGGCTGAGAGGAGGCATAGCCCAGGGCATTGCGCAACCGCACCACGGGATGGACGTGCCCCATGAGCAGCAGGTCGGCCTCCAGTACCTCGTCCCGTGGCCAGGCATGGCCGTGTGCGCAGCCGATTGTCCCATCCAGCCTCTCGCCGCGGGGGTCCACTACCTGCAGTCCTCTGCCGGCCCGGAGTCCTCCGTCGTGATTGCCCGCAATCAGGGTTATTTCCACCCGCCCGCTCACCCGGGCCAAAAAAGCGTCCAGCTCCCTCTTTTCCTGGAGGAGGGCCCGGCGGTATTCCTGGGAGTCTGCACCGGGCGCAATCATGTGCTTGAGGTCGCCGTTTATCAGCAGCCGTCGGGCTCCCGTGTCTTCGACCAAGCCGAGAATCCGGTCGGCCAGCACCTCGGTCTGCGAGGGCAGATAGGCGCCGGACAGGGAGAGGTCGTATTCGATGCCGATGTGCAGGTCTGCCACCACCAGGGTATCCAGGAAGGCGAGGTGCAGAGCCCGCTGGTTGTACAGAGGCGTGGCATGCATGCTCATCCCAGAAAACTGCCCATGAGGGGAGCCAGGGTCACGTTCAGGAAGAAGGGTATGTAGGCCGCCCCCACCAGAAATGAGAGGAGGGCCCCGGTCCCTCTTCCCACCCCCTCGCCCAGGGTTTCCACGCCCAGCAGACGGGATGCCGCGGAAACAATGAGCGCCACCGGCACGGCGATGAACGCCAGGGCTGCCAACAGGGGGATAACCTCGAAGGGAACAATAATCCACTGGCCCAGGCTTGCGCCGCCTCCGCGTATCAGGGAAGCGAGGGCAGCCAGGATGCTCTTGCCGAACAGATACTCCGTTTCCCGGTCCCACAGGTAGAGGACCAGAGCAAGGGGCAGCAGGTGCAGGATAACTGCCACTCCTCGGAACCGAGTGTCGCTCTGCGCTCTGGCCCCCCATTTTTTTCTGACCACGGTGGTGACAATCCAGGTGGCAATGGCCAGGGGCCACAGCCCGATGATGCGGCAGGGAACAAACCACACTACCGACGACTGCCGGTCTGATAGGAATGCGCCGTCCTGAAAGACCAGGGGACCGGTGGCCCGGACGGAGATATGGTGACCAATGTGGGCCGTACCCTCTCCCCGCATCAGAGAAACGTTGGCTGGCTCCCGCTCTGAGCCGTCAACGGTCAGGGCGGCATCCGTTACCCCCAGGAGGCCGTCCGGGGAAAAGGGCAGGGAGGAGAGAGGAACACCCAGGGAGTCCGCCAGCGATGAAGGGATATGTTCACCACGCTCAAAGGCGAGAGAAAGGACGTCGTCCGTGGACAGACCGAAGGCGGCAGCCGAGATGTCCATTCTGGCCCCCGGACTCAGTTCCACGTACACCGTATCTGAGCCCTGCCACGTCTGGTTGTTTACAGTAATTGTGCCTGCGTCCACCGTCAGGCTCACCGGGGTCGCGTACTGCACGGTCAGGTGGCCGGAGGTGGCCAGGAGCAGGCGGGTGGCATTGGTGTGGTTGTAGACTGCCAGGGAGAATGGAAGGGTGAGATTGAGAAGGACGCTGCCATTGATGGCACACCGGCCTTCGGTCACCGTGAGGTGGGCATGGTCAAAGCGCTGCTCTCCCTGCTGGGCATCTGAAATGAGCACCTCGTCCATCCCGGAAATGGCGCAGGATGACACGTTGTAGGCTGCCAGGGTTCCGTTGAGGGGACCGGAGACGGTCAGCCGGCCGGAAAAAAAGGTATCTGCCGTTCCCTGGTAGGACACCGTATGGAGGGGCGATAGGTGCATACCGTGAGGAAAGGCGGCCACCACTGCCGAAAAAATGATGAACGCCACCACGCCAGTCACCAGTACCAGAGAGGTGGTGGAACTGTCCGATGCAGGACCTGTGGTCGTCCCGTCCCCTTCCATATGTTTCTCCAATGGTCCACGCTATAAATAGTTTCTTAAATCTCGTGGCCCCCCGCCGGCTACACCACCCGGTGGATGCGCTCGCCGGTGGCGATGTTCACGGTGTCGATGGTCCGATGTTGTCTCTCTATCTCGATGAGGTTAAAGGACTGGAAGGCACCGGTGCGCTCACAGGAGGCAGTGCCCGCCGTGGAGACCGCCATGCCGTTGAGGTTCCACACCCAGGGTACGTGCTTGTGGCCACTGAGCACCAGGGGAACCCTGTGGGCCACCAGCATCTTGAGCACGCCGCCGGCGTCCACCAGCACGTTGCGCTCCCTTCCCGTGTTGGGAATGGGGACCAGATGGTGATGCAGAAACACTATGGCCCGGGGTGAGAGGTGGTCCTCCAGCCACCGCAACTGCTCCCTTCCCACGTGCCCCTCGTCGATGTCCGGCTCGCTGCTGTCGATGCCCACAAAGGTGTAGCCGGCATGGCCTCGGGCAAAGAAACGGTCGCCAAAAAACTGCTCGAATTTTTTGTATCCCTCGTGGCGGGCGTCGTGGTTGCCGGGAACGATGAAGTAGGGTGCAGCAAGCTCCTCCAGCGCCCGGTGCACTCCTTCAAATTCGGCCACCAGACCGAAGTCGGTAACGTCGCCGGTGATGACCACCACGTCCGGTTTTTCCTCGTTCACCATGGCCAGGCAGCGCTGAAAGAGGTCCCGCAGAAACATCCAGCTCTTGCTGTAATGAATATCCGAGATATGGGCTATCTTCATGGTCACCAGCCCAGACGATCCTTGGCGTGGTCGCGCAGTTTGTACTTCTGGATTTTGCCGCTGGCGGTCATGGGGAACTCGTCGACGAAGAAGATATACTTGGGCGTTTTGTAGCGGGCAATGTTGTCCCGGCAGAACTGCTTTATTTCCTCCTCACTGGAGCTCTCTCCCTCCCGGAGCTGGATGAAAGCGGCCACCTCCTCGCCGTACTCGGCATGGGGAACCCCCACCACCGCCACGTCCTTGACCTGGGGGTGGGTATACAGGAACTCCTCTATTTCCCGGGGATAGACGTTTTCTCCTCCCCGGATAATCATATCGTCCACCCGGCCCAGAATGCGGATGTAACCCTCCTCGTCCATCACCGCCAGGTCCTTGGAATGCAGCCAACCGTCTTCGATGGCCTGGGTGGTCTGCTCGGGCATCTTGTAGTAGCCTTTCATGATGTTGTAGCCCTTGGCAATCAGCTCGCCGGGCTGGTTGGGAGACATCTCTTCGCCGCTCTCGGGATCAATGATTTTGACCTCCACCGGAGGATGGGCTTTGCCCACCGTCTGCACCCTCTTTTCTATGGGGTCGTCCCGCTTGGTCTGGGTGATGACCGGCGAGGCCTCGGTCAGCCCGTAACAGATGGTTATCTCGTCTGCTCCCATGTCATTCATCACCCGCTTCATGACCTCCATGGGGCAGGTGGCACCAGCCATGATACCCGTGCGCAGGGATGAGGTGTCAAACTGGTCAAAATCGGGATGGTCCAGTTCCCGGATGAACATGGTGGGCACGCCCTGGATGACCGTGCATCGCTCCTGCTCGACGGCCTGCAGCACTTCCCCGGCATCAAAAATGCGGATGGGAACCATGGTTGCTCCGTAAATGGCGCAGTTGAGGGTGGACATCACGCAGCCGAAGCAGTGGAAAAAGGGCACCGGGATGCACATGCGGTCTTTTTCGGTGAGTCCCAGATACTTGCCCACCCAGTAGGCATTGTTTACGATGTTGTAGTGGGTGAGCATAACTCCCTTGGGAAACCCGGTGGTTCCCGAGGTATACTGCATGTTGACCACGTCGTGGGGGTCCAGTGAATCCTGTATCTGATGGAGAGTCTGGTCGGAAACATCTCCACCCCGTTCCATGACCTGGGCAAAGGTGTGCATACCGGGATGGCTCTCCTCGCCCATGAACACCACGTGCTGAAGGCGAGGCAGTTTATCGGACTTCTGTCCCCGTCTGAGTTCCGGAAAAACCTGATAGAGAGTGTCCACATAGCTGACATCTTTGAAGCCCTCCACCAGAAACAGGGCGGTGGCATCCGACTGCCTGAGGAGGTATTCCAGCTCATGTGCCTTGTAGTAAATGTTAACGGTCACCAGCACGGCCCCTATTTTGGCCGTGGCAAACTGCAGCAGTACCCACTCCGGCACGTTGTAGGCCCAGACCGCCACGTGGTCGCCTTTGTCTATGCCCAGCTTCAGCAATCCCTTGGCCAGCCGGTTCACCTGCTCCCTGAACTCCCGATACGTGTACCGGGGACCGTTCAGAAAAACCAGTGCATCATTGTCAGGAAATCCCCGTGCCGTCTCGTCCAGAACCTGACCGATGGTTTTCTCAATCATGGACAGTAATGGCGATGGCTTTCATAAACGTTATTATGGAGAAGAGGAGGGGCTGGGAGATGGAGGTGGTAAAACCTTGGTGGCAATCGCCCCTCCCAAATATTGCCACATCACCGAATC